>Ga0302324_100002009_pt1 | contig 48151 bp, 23 predicted proteins | sample Palsa_T0_1_FD_201949 | JGI IMG/M metagenome (GOLD analysis project Ga0302324, IMG submission 201949) | Peat permafrost microbial communities from Stordalen Mire near Abisko, Sweden - Palsa_T0_1 | ecosystem: Environmental > Terrestrial > Soil > Palsa > Peat permafrost | place: Sweden: Abisko...
CCCTGCCTGTGCGGGGGTGGGGAGGACTTTGGTGTCCTGCCAGGTGTTGATGAGGGTATTGATGTCATCGCCGCGCTTTTGCCAGAGCTGGATGCGGAGGTCGTAGCGGACCATCACATTGTCGAGCCAGTAGGGACGGTTTTCGGCGAGCCAGCTTTGGCGGTAGAGATTCTTGATCATGGAGTAGGCGTCGCGGAGATCCTGGCAGCGGCCGTTGTTGCTGGCGATGGAGTCGAGGACATCGCGGGCCTCGTTGGCGCGTTTGGGGTCGTCTTTGAGGGAGTAGACACGGGCGTAGGCGGCGGCCATCTCGTCGGAGAGTTGGAACTTCAGGCCGATGAGATCGAGGCGGCGGGCGCCGAGTTCCATGGCGTCGAGGGCGGCGGACTCGCGGAGGTTGGGGTCTTCTGCACGAGCTTGCAGGAGGAGTTCGATGGCCTTTTCGGAGTGGAGCCGGCCCTGGTGGAGTTTGGGACGGAGCTTGATGGCGAGGGCCTGTCCGGCGGGACTCCAGGGGTCGATCCAGAAGTTGTCGTCGGCAGGGTCGATGAAGGTCTCTGCGGTTATGAGCTCCTGCTGGGCCTGGCCGATTTTGCCGGAGGAGTCACCAAAGAAGGAGTGAGCGAAGTCTCGTTTGTATGCGGCTATGTCACTGGTTCCGGGCTGCCAGGCAGTCGCTGCACCGAAGAGGACGCCGAACCAGTCCTGATTGAAGAGGCCTTCGCCGTCGTCGTTCCAGACGGTGAGGAGTTCACCGGTGGAGCCGAGGCGTTGACCGGCGGCGACGAAGCCCTGGATGTTGTCGAGCGCAATGCTGGCGTCGGGATAGACGAGGCTCCAGTTGGCGTCGCCGGGGGCGACCCAGGTTTCGATGCCGGCCTGTTTGAAGGGCAGGATGTTGGAGTCGTAGTTATCGAGGTGCCAGTAGATCCAGGGGATGGCGATCATGTCTTTGGGGAGATGGTCGATGGCGGAGGGATCGCTGGTGGCGACGTCTCCCCAGAAGAGCAGGCGGCGGTGGAGTGGGGCGAGGGTGGTGTGGATCTGCGAGAGGAAGTCGGCGTAGACGGGGCCGAGGCCGCGCTTTTCGACGTCGGCTTTGGTGCGGCCGGTGCCGAGTTCAGCGGTCTCGTCGGCGCCGACGTGGAGGAATGGACTGGGGAAGTCCTGGCTGAGCTGGGTGAACCAGGAGGAGATGAGAGGCTGCGTGTCTGGCTGGCCGGGGGCGAGGACGTGGCCGTGCGGAGTCTCGGCGAGATCGGTGTGTTTCTCGTACTGGAGAACGTGGTGGAGGTGACCGAAGGCTTCCTGTTCGGGGACGATCATGACGTGGTAGCGGGCGGCGAAGGCGGCGAGCTGCTGCGATTCTGCTCGGGTGAGTGAGCTGCCGGGGGGCGCGGCGAGTGGATCAGCGGCGTACTGGACGGTGTGCTCGAGGTAGGGCGAATAGAGATTGACCTTGTAGGCGGCGAAGATCTGGATCTGGTGCTTCTGAAAAGCCAAGGTGGGGAAGGGGCCGCGAGAGAGGTCGTCGTCGATGCCGCGATACTTCATGGCAGGCCAGTCGCGTATGGTTCCGGTCCAGATGCGAGTGCCGGGCTGATTGGGGGTTCCGCGTTCGACTAACTGTTTGAGAGTTTGAGCGGCGTAGAAGAGACCGGCGGAGGTGTCGGCGATGAGGGAGACCTGATGAGGGTGAGAGATGAGGATGTAGCCCTCGTCGTGCATGGTGGGTTCGAAGCTAAGCTTTGCATCGGTAAGGAGCTGTTTGGCTTGCAGGGTGTCGCGGCGGTAGAGGGTGATGGTGAGGTCGGGTAGGCCGACGGCTGGGGCCATTTGGATGCCTGAGTCGGTGAGGCTCTGGGTGAGGTCCTGCGCGGTGAAGAGGTCTTCGGATGTTTCAGCGAAGTCGTTGCTGGAGGGGGTGACGACAACGGTGGCAGATGTAATAGGTATCAGGTTGCCGGGGCGAAGTTCGCGCGGAATAGGGATCAGGGTGGGGGCGTGGGTCTGTGCGAGGGCAGCGCCGGGAGTCGCGAATGCTCCTGCGAATAGGAGCGTAGCAAGCGCGAGGGGGAGTCGGCGATTTGAGTGGTGAGTTGCGAGGCAACTGCGGCTGGACGAGACTTCAGGAAGGTCAGGAGAGAGCGAAACTGATTTTTTGCGCGGCAAACGTCCACTTTTCTGCATGGATACTGTATACAGAAACATAAGTAGGAGCTCAAGTGAGGGCGGCGATTCTTGTGCGCTCTTTGCTTGCGCACTCTGTGCGGCGGGGATTCGATCGCTGCGTGGAGTGGGTTCTATGTTTTACATTTGTGATGTCCGTTGCCGAGAGCTGAGAGCCCGCGGCTGCTATTTTTTCGCAATCGAACACCTTTGAATCGAGAGACAGTATGAAGGCATGGATAGTTTTTCTATTACTTGGAAGTGCGACTGTGTGGGGCCAGACGAAGACGCTGTTTTATATGGGCAATGGGCTGGCGTCCGTGCACTCGTTTATGGAGCATAAGGACAAGATCGATATTGTTTCGCCGACGTGGTATCAGGTTGACCCGTCGGGGCTGGTGACGGGAGAGGCGCAGCCGGATGTGCTGCGTGCGGCGAAGCAGGCACATGTGTCGGTGGTGCCGATCTTTGCGCTGTTCGATAAGGACAAAGTGCATACGCTGCTGCTCGATGAGAAGGCGCAGGACGAGATGAACAAGGCGTTCGTGCGGGAGTGCAAGGAGAATGGTTACGACGGCATTCAGTTCGACTTTGAAGACATTATGTGGACCGACAGGGATGCACTCTCGGCGGCGGTGAAGAAGACCGCGGAGGTGTTGCATAAGGAGCATCTGCAGGTGCAGATTGCGGTGGTGCCGAACGCGCCGGGACATGCGGGCGAGACGGCGTTTGGGAAGTGGATCTTCGAGGAGTGGAGGGCGGCGTTCGACCTGAAGGCACTGGGTGAATCAGTGGACCTGCTGTGCCTGATGACGTATGACCAGCACACGCGATGGACCGCGCCAGGGCCGGTGGGTGGATGGATCTGGACGAACGAGAACCTTGAGTATGCGCTGAAAGTGGTGCCGAAGGATAAGCTGTCGCTGGGCATCTCGCTATATGGATACCACTGGTTTACTGGAGATCCTGGGCTGGAAGAGAAGGTGAAGAAGCCGAATATCACGGCGGAGTATATCTCGCAGCCGAATGCTATCTATCTGCGTGATACCTATGGTGGCAAGGAGCAGTGGGACGAGCAGGATCACTCGCCGTGGTTTTATTTTTATCGCGACCAGATGCGGGAGTGGATCTTCTATACAGACAAGCGGGCGTTCGGCGATCGGTATACGCTGGCTAAGCAGAACGGGCTGGCGGGGATCTGCTCGTGGGTGCTGGGAGAGGAAGATCCGGCGATCTGGTCGGTACTGCCGGTTCGTAAGTAAGGCGCAGGCGGTTTCCGAGGACGATTTTTGCAAGAAAGAAGTTGCGCAAAACCCTGTAGCCGGAGATCCTAATGTAAGTTTAGTAAGTTGTGTGCCCGCGGTGCAGAAGATCGCAAGGTTTCGCTTTGACGGAGATCGGGCTGCGGGAAGAGAAGAGGGCATAGCAATGTGGAAGATTCTTTTGGTCCTACTCGTTTCTTTAACGGCTTTGGCGGAGGATCATCCGATCCTTCCCCTTGACTCTCCCGCACCTAACTTCGTGCTGCCAGGTGTGGATGGCAAGACGCATCAGTTGAGCGATTATGCATCGAGCCCTGTGCTGGTCGTGGCGTTCATGTGTAACCACTGTCCGATTGCGCAGATGTATGAGCGTCGTATCCAGCAGCTTGTTGCGGACTATAAGGGGAAGGGCGTGGCGGTGGTAGCCATCCAGCCTAACGATCCGAAGGCGATTCGGATCGACGAGTTGGACTCCTCCGATATCAGCGACAGCCTGGCGGAGATGAAGATTCGCGCGCAATACAAGCATCTGACCTATCCCTATCTTTACGACGGAGAGACGCAGGAGGTGACGCGTGCGTATGGTCCGCAGGCGACGCCGCACGTCTTCATCTTCGACAAGCAACGGCACCTGCAGTATGAGGGGCGGATGGATAACAGCTATCGAACGGAGCTGGTGAAGACGCAGGATGCTCGCGACGCGATCGATGCGCTGCTGAACCATAAAGAGGTGGCTGTTCGGCATACGGGGGTCTTCGGCTGTTCGACGAAGTGGAAGGAAAAATCCACGGGACGGCTGGAGGCGTTGCAGAAGATCGACGAGCAGCCGGTTGGCGTGGAGCTGGTATCGAAGGAGGAGCTTGCGAAGCTGCGCACCAATCCATCGCACCAGATGATGCTGATCGATTTCTGGGCGACGTGGTGTGGATCGTGTATTGCGGAGTTTGCTGATTTGCAGGACACGCTTCGCATGTACGGCGCGCGGGATTTTTCGCTGGTTACGGTCTCGGCCAATATGCCGGACGAGAAGCCGAGCGTGTTGCGGTTGCTGCAGAAGCAGCATGCGACTAGTCGCAATCTGTTGTTCTCTTCCGACGACACAGCGGCGCTGCAGATGGCGTTTGATCCTAAGTGGGACTCGGCTGTGCCATATACGATCCTGCTGGGACCGGATGGCAAGGTGCTCTATAAGCAGATGGGATCGGTCGACATACTGGAGCTGCGGCGGACGATTCTGGCGAACCTGCCTTCGGACTATATTGGCTTCAATCGATATTGGCAGAATCCATAACGCTTTAAAGAGCCCGTTAAGTCTTCGAGGTGGTGAGTCGCGAGTCTGCTGTGTCGAGGGCCACGCGGATGGCCCCGGTTAGCTGTGCGTCTGCACCGAGTGCGCTAGGGACGAGCTGCGGCTGCACACGAGCGCTTCGTTGGGCGAGGACGTTTTTTGTCGCGCTGCAGAGAGCGGGGTGCATACCGACTCCTCCGCCGAGTACGAAGAGCGGACAGTTCAAGATAAGGGATATGTTGTAGATCGCATAGGCCAGCGTGCGTGAAGCGGTCTCCAAGACCTGCTGGGCGAGCGGGTTGTGTTCCAGTGCGTGGTCGAAGATCTGAGTAGCGGTGGCTGATTTTGGTAGTGGTGTGGCTGCTTCGCTCCACTGACTCTGCCATTGGGCCTTGATTCCTTCGCCGCCAACGATCGCTTCGAGAGCGCCCGGTTTGCCGCGTTCTACGGGCTCTTCTGTGGTTCCGGGCACGAGCAGATAGCCAATTTCTCCGGCAGTCCAGCCGTGACCACGGAAGATACTACCGTTTAGTATGATGCCGGCACCTATGCCGGTTCCGATGGCGAGGAAGACGAAGTCGCGAATTCCTTGTGCCGCACCTGCCCAGCTCTCTCCGATTGCCGCCATGTTGACGTCGTTATCGATGGATGCCGGAATGCCGAGGGCGGCTTCAAGAAAAGCGCGCAAGGGAACGTCTCTCCAACCCATCAGATAGGACGTTGCGATGACGATGCCTTGATCTACATTGGTGACGCCTGGGGCGCCTGCGGCGATCGCACGCAGGGAGCTACGCGGTACGGAAGTTTGTTGAAGCATCGCCTCTATTCCCTCGGAGACCAGAGCGACAACGACGGCCGGATTGCGGATGTCCACGGTCAACGTAGACCACTTTGCGATGATGGCGCCTTGCCTGTCGGCGAGGGCAAGACGCAGATTGGTTCCTCCTATGTCTGCTCCAACGACGTAGCCGGAGTCTAGAGCCTGTGCTGGATCTTGCTGGGGCTCGTTCGGGCTGTAGGGTTGCTGCAGCATTGCTGGGGATTGCCTCGCGGTTGGATGATGATTGGTAGGAGTGCTTGATCTCGTCTGTCTTGCGCTATGGCGCGATTGCAGCGGGTCTTGCGCTGATGCTCTCCAGTTCGCGTCCCTTGGTTTCGGGGATGACAAAGCGGACGAAGAAGAGAGTAAGGATGCAGAAGAGTCCGTAGATGGCGAAGGTGACCGTGTTGCCCGCGGTTTTGATGAGCGATAGGAAGGTGAGTGAGACGATGAAGTTCGAGATGCCCGAACCGAGGGTAGCAGCCGCAACACCGCGACCACGGATCCGCAGAGGAAAGACTTCGGAGACGAGAATCCAGGCGATAGGTCCCATGCTGAATGCGAAGCAGGTGATGTAGACCATCAGGCATGCGGTAGCGACTATGCCGAGTGAAGAGCCTAGCGCGATCTGGTTGTGGAAGGCGTATGAGAGCACGAACAGTGAGATCGTCATGCCACCGACGCCAACGTAGAGGAGAGGCTTGCGGCCCACTTTGTCGACGAGCACGAGCGCGATGATGGTTGCGAGTACGTTGACGATGGCGACGAGTAAGGTGGCGAAGATGGCATTTTTGTTGGAGGAGATTCCGGCGAGGGCGAAGATCTGCGGGCCGTAGTAGATGATGGTGTTGATTCCGGTGACCTGCTGCAGCACCGTGAAGCCAACGGCGATGAAGAGGGAGCCGCGCACGGCCGGAGTCCAGAGTGCGCTCCATCGCCGCTCCATTTTGGTCTGCAGGCTGGTGCGAATATCTTCGATCAAGAGCTGGGCACCGGCCTCATCGGTATATGACTTGAGCACTGACTCGGCTTCGTCCGTGCGATTTTGCGCGAAGAGCCAGCGTGGGCTTTCGGGGACGGTGAGGACCATGAAGAGAAAGATGATGGCCGGGATGGCTCCGATGCCGAACATCAGTCTCCATGCCTGTTGTCCAGCTAGCCAGTAACCGACAAGGTCTGCAAGTGCGATGCCTACGGTTAATGCGAACTGGTATAAGCCGATAAGCATTCCACGAGACTGTGGCGGAGCAAGCTCCGAGACATAGACTGGTGCTGTGACGGAGGTGAAGCCGATTGCGATGCCCAGGAGTCCTCTTGCGACGATGAGCGTTGCAACGTCGGGGGAAAGCGGGGCCAGAATCGATCCGACGATGAAGATGATGCCGCCCCAGACGAGTGTAGAGCGCCTGCCGATACGGTCGGCGATGGTACCGCCAACCAATGCGCCTAGCATTGCGCCGACGAGAACTACGCTGACTACGATCTCTTCCATCTGGGTAGAGAGCCCGAACGAGGTGCGCACGAAGATGAGCGCGGCGGCGATGATCCCCATATCGAAGCCGTAGAGAATGCCTCCGAGTCCAGCGATGAAGGAGACCTTCAAGATAAAACCGCGATTTACATATGGGTGTGGAGCGGCTATCGCATTGGGCAAATGACACCTCCGTCGAATGATAACCTTTCTTTGGCCGACTCTAGATACAATTAAGGCTACTTTGTAAATAATCATTCATTATGAAGCTCCCCGTCGAGGAGATTGAGGATTTGGATGGAAGAGACGATGAAACAAGCGCCGCGCTGGATCTCCGGCATTGAGCCACGCAGAGAATTATTGGAGGCGAACGGGACCCAGATACTGGAGATCGAATGCCGTGAGCAGCCACAGCGGCTTCATGAACTGATCGTGGCTTATGCTGCGGATCCTGCGATTCGAATGGAGTTGGGCAAGCTCCGTGAGCTTGCTTTGAAGAAAGGGTCAGTGCTCTTTATTGGGATGGGGGCCTCGTGGTGTTCGTCGATCAGTGGATCGGTGCTGCTGCAATCGCATGGCAGGCCATCGTTTACCGTGGATGCGGGTGAATGGCTGCACTATGCGTCTGGAGTGTGGGACGATGCAGCGCTTTCCGTGCTTCTGACTACATCGGGGGAGAGTGCGGAGTTGGTGGAGCTATTCCGCAGGGGCGCGGGACGGGCGATGGGGCTGATCTGTAACAACGCAGCGAGCACGTGCTGGAAGCTGGCGGAGAACAAGCTGCCGATTCTTGCAGGACCCGAGTATGGCAATGCCACAAAGACTTATACGAATGCGACTGCGGCTTCCATCATTCTCGCTTCTGAGATTCTTGGTCTTCGTTGGCAGGGGGATGCGGAGCGTGCGGCTGAGGTCTTTTCGACCAGCCTGGATCGCATCTTTGCCATGCGTGGCGAGTTGGAGGCATTTTGCCGGGGGGCGGCAAATATAGAGATCATCGGACGTGGAGCGGGCTATGGTGGAGCGGTGATGAGCGCGCTTTGCATCCGTGAGATGAGTGGCTTCCGTGCGGCTGCGCACACCGGCGCTGGTTTTCGGCACGGTCCGAATCTGGATGTGGACGGAACGCATGTAGCGATTATCTTTGCACTCGGGCGAGTGGCTGAGTTGGGCGTCAAACTTGCGCAGGAGTGTAATCGGCGTGGTGGAAAGGTTGTGCTCGTTTCGACGGAAGAGCGCGATGTTACGGACAAGTTGTTCCCCGTGAGGATTGATGCCGTACCGGAGCCGTGGGAGGGAATTACGTCACTGCTGGTGCCGCAGGCACTTACGCTTGGAATGGTGGAACGAACTGGTTGCCGGTTACCGCCGCGGTTTCAATACGGTGTGATGGAGCAGTAGAGGCAATCTCTCTCTGTGCGCCACGCACGTTTCAAAGAGTGAGGGATGTACCTGGAAGGCAAGAGCTACTTTTGCTGAGGAGTGTTTGTCTGCCGGTCTCCCCTGGCTGGATGGAAGATCTCTTGAAGAGAATCCATCCAGCCGCAATTGTTGTCAGCTGTGGCCTCCAAGCCACAGCAGTGCGTCTTCGAATAGAAGATTCTGTTGCGGATTGGTGAAGATCTTGTCGCCGTGGCCCATATTCATGTAGATCATTCGGTACTTTGTATTCGTCCAGACAACCGGGATATCTCCGCCTGTCAGCGTGTCTTTGAAGCCCAGCGGATAGTTGGTTGGGTCCAGGGTGAGGAGTACCTTCACCTCTTTGTTTGCGCGGGGGCTGGGCTGCCAGACGTACCACTCGTTTGTAGGTGAGGAGAAGTGTGCGGGAAGGTGGCGGGTTACGGGGCTTGTCTTATCGTCTACATCGAGGGTTGCCGGCAGGGGCGGCCAGTTGTTTCCGTAGAAGATGCCTCCGCCGAGGAAGTCGACAAACCACGGCCAGTGTGTGCCCTCGTCGTTGTAGGCTGCGAAGTGAAATCCAAGCCAGCCACCGCCGCTCTGCATATATTGCTCGAAGGCTGCCTGCTGTGGCTTGGTGTGGGGAGAGTCATTAAACCACAGGACTACCTGGACCCCCTTGAGGCGGGCCGAATTCAGGTCATCCCAGTGGGTCGTCGATTGAAAGTCCAAGTTATCTTTTTTTGCATTGCTCGCGAAAAATTGCACGGCTTGTTCGGCAAACATAACGTGATCGCGCTCCACATCTGTCGAGTAAAATGCGAGGACGTGAAGGGGAGCCTGCTGAGCGAGGGTTATGGTTGGAATCGTCAGGAGAGCGGCGATTGAGAGTGCGTATGAGAGGCGACGGATCATTGATGGGCCGCCCACAGGATGGAGTTATGGAAGAGGGTTGTGAAGGAGTTGTTCTGGAATAGCTCCGGGTGGTGTCCCATGAAGATGTAGATGTTTCTTGCTTTGTAATGCTCATTCGTCCATACCACTGGATGGTCACCCATCTTGATCGTTGTGGCGGGAGTGTAGGTGTTTTCGTCTACGCTTGCTAGAACATGGACGTTAGGCCGCGGCGAATGGTCGTAGGTGTACCACTCCTCATTTTCTATCTCGAAGGGGCTGGGAAGATCTTTCATTGTGGGGTGAGATGGCGCTTCCACGGTAACTTTGCCTGAGACGAATGTCGGAATGTACTTGGTGAAGCGAATGCCACCCATGAAGGTAGAGAACCAGGGCCATATCGGATAGCCATCGAACTCGCCAAGGAGCGTTGCGTGATGAAAGCCAATCCATCCGCCTCGGCCCTGTTCAATATATTTCTGGAAGGCGGCCATTGCTGTCGGTGTCCAGGCGTAGGGGGGGAAGTTTAGCTGGATGAAGAGCTGGTACTGTGAGAGAAATTGGTCGTCGATCTTGTCCGTGTTTTCGATGTAGTCGATTGAGAAGCCGTCTGTGACCGCTTCCTGCGCAAGCCAAATTTTGGCAGCGTCGACGAATGGTTTATGAATACCGCCCTTTTCAGCGATTGCAATAACCCGGAACTTTGGCGGGGAAGCCTGACCCGGCATACTGCCGACACAGAGAAGCATTGCTGAGGCAACAACGCAGAAGCGCAACAGGCGCATGGTGCGGACGGTGGGTGCGTGCTGAAGCGTCATAAGCCTTCCTCGGTGTACTGTTTTTTCTGCAGTCGAACTTTTCGCTTAAGGATACGCTTGCGCAAGCCACTTCGACGGCAGATACTTAGTAATCAATATGAAGTATCCCATGAATTTGTCTACCCTAACACAGCCCAGAATCATCAAAGTTGATTGCCGCCGGTTGATTGCTGCAGCTGCGATTGTGAGTGCCTTTGTGGCAGCAGCTCTACCGTTGAGCGGTCAGGTTCAGCCCAGCGTTGGGCTCATCAACCCGCGGGGAGTTGCTTTCAGCCCTGCGACTGGAAAGGCCTATACCGTCGATCAGGGCCGGGGCGTAGTCGATATAAGCGATGATGCGACAGGCTCGACTGTTCTTGTGAAGGTTGGTGCGGGGCCGGTCTCGATTGCGGTGAACGCTGCAAACGGCCGGGTCTATGTTGCGAATGCTGACGATGGTACGGTGAGCGTTATCGATGGTAAGACGGATCAGGTAGTTGCAACATTGGCTGCGTCAAACCATCCCTATGCTATTGCAGCGAATGCGAAGACTGGAAAGGTGTATGTCTCTCGCACATACAGCGACGAGATTACGGTGATCGATGGTGCGACCGATATGGCCACCGATATCAAGACCGGCTCTCCCGACTTCATCGCAATCAATGCAAAGACAGACAAGATCTACCTGCTTGGGTATGAGGGGGGGACGATCTCTGTGCTCGATGGCGCGAGCGGCACCATCAGCAAGATGCACGCGGGGATGCATGCCTGGAGCATTGCCGTCAACGAAACGACCGGAACAGTCTATGTGCCGAAGTCTGGAGGGGCAGAGGTAGTCGCGTTTCCGGCAGGCTCTACGTCCTTCTCTACGATTAAGGCTGGCGAGATTCCATGTGCTCTTGCGGTTAATGAGCGGACAAATATGGTTTACGTCGTCAACTATGGTGGCGACAGCGTGACTGTGATCGACGGAGGGGCAGGGAAGGCTGTGGCGACAGTGCCAGTCGGGGATCGTCCAGAGGCGATTGCAGTGGATGTGATGAACAACCTGATCTATGTGGCGAACACCCACGGCAATAGCGTCACGGTGATTGATGGAGCGAATTATCAAGTTCTTGCCACGCTGCCGGCGGGTAAGAATCCTTACGCGCTTGCGGTGAATTCAAACACAGGCAAGCTGCATGTGGCGAATCTGGATGACAGAGCTTTTACGATCATCGACGTCAAACATATTCGCAAACCGATTCAGTAACGCAGGGCTGCGTGCGCGGAGATTATCTTCTCCAAAAGTCTGCATAGAAACAGTAGAGGCGCGGCTGTTGGCTGGCGCAGTCAGATTTTTATGAAGATACGTTTGCGCCATAGCAGCCAGTTCGGAATAGAACACACAAGAACCAACGCGGTTGCGAAGGCCACTGAGGTCATCTCAGTGGAATGACCATGCGAGAAGAGATGAACGTAGATCCAGCCCCACGCCGAGGTGACGCTGCCGTTGTTTGGCACCCTGATCGTAAGGAGCATCTCGACGATGAAGTCGGAGAGGACGTAGACAGCAATTGCGTTTGAGCCTAGGACGAGCCAGGGCCAAAGAACTGCGCGCGCTACACTACTCTTGTCTTGAACCCTCTTCATGTCCATGAGCCAGTATGCGAGCGAAAGTCCAAGTAGGGAGCAGCCTGCGGCGAAGAGGACGTAGGAGCTGGTCCAGAGGTTTTTGTTGAGAGGAAAGGTGAGGTTCCAGATCTCTCCTGCGGCAAGAAACAGGATGGCGCCCAAGGCAAGAGTATTGCGCTTCTTTGCTGGCGTGTACTGTGAAAGCTGCATGACGAGTCCTGCAATGGCGCCGATGAGCGTGGTCGCGATGGCAGGGAGTGTGCTCAACAAACCTTCGGGATCGTGGGTTTGGTTGTAGAGATGGCCAGTGTGTAAGACACGCTGTGTGAGGTTGTTAAAGCCTCGGTCGATCCAGGCTGTGAGGTTGCCGTTCTGATCGAGCAATGGAATATCGTGAGTTGGAGTGCCAAAGCCGGGAACCGGGACGAAGCGCATCAGTATCCAATAGCCGATGAGAAGCGAGGCCGTGATGAGAGCGAGATGGCTGATCTTTCGCGTTACGAGGCAGATGAGGCTGGCACACAGATAGCAGAGGGCGATTCGAGGGAGAACGCCATAGATGCGAAGTTCTGTGAGATGGAAGTGAGGGAAGAGGGCGAGGAAGAGTCCAAGCGCGAAGAGGATGGCAGCGCGGCGAACGATGTGGCCGGCGAGGGTGTATCGTGATGCTCCTTTCGCGATGCGGGATTGAAGGGAAAAAATAATCGATGCGCCGATGAGGAAGAGGAAGTTCGGAAAGATGAGATCGGTGAGAGTGCAACCGTTCCACGCCGCGTGCTCGAGTTGCGCGTATACATGGTTCCAATCGCCGGGATCGTTGACCAGAATCATGAATGCTATGGTGAGGCCGCGAGCTACATCGACGGATAGGACGCGCTTGGGGTTTTCTGCGGTCATGGGTGTTTCTCTTGACCTTTCATTTCGCGGATCGTACGAGTGTAACTGCTTGCTTGGTTATTTCTCGGCTGCTACACCTGTTAGCTCGCGATGTTGACTGAGCGAACCGTCTTGAAGCACAACCGCGACCCAGGGTGATGCGGTATCGATAATTCGTGCTCGCCAACTTATCTCATGCGTGCCGTGACGCCCTAAATCTACTTGCGCGGTGTGGGGTCCAAGCAGTTCGAGGTTGTCGACTTTGGCTGTGAAGGTGTGGGCTCCTGCACCTTCGGCTGAGAGTTGTAGCAGAACCTCCGTTGAATTGACAGACTTCGATTCGACGGTGAAGGCGACAGCTTTAGCTTGTCTGAGATCGAGTTGATAGGACCCTGCGGATAGTGCAGTGAGGGACGTATGCGCGCTGCCCACTTGGACGGTGTATTGACCCTGCGGAATCGCAGCGCGAAAGGTTCCTTTCGTCGAGTCAGGAGTTGCGCTGGTGATTTTTCCAGTCTTTCGATCTACGAATTGCACTGGCTCGTTGGTGCCGGCATCGACTACTCCCTGGACGACTGCGGGACCGCTTAGGTCGCCCATGAGCCATATCCACTCGCCTACAGGTTGGGTCCACACTTCTTTATAGGTCCAGCAGCTTTGGTTTGGCCAATATGGTGCGTCGGCGGTTCCTTTTGTCTCAATGCCTACGGGTAGGGCTCCGACCATTTGTCCGGAGCGAACACTGTAAAGAGGAGTCCAATCGTACCCTTCGCCGTACATGATGCTTGCGGAGAATGGGTTTCTTCCTACGATCCACTGGGCCTGCTTTTGAGCTAGATCTTCGGCGTCGATGTCCCCTCGCAGCTGCGCGGCGGTTGAGAGGGCCTTGGCCTTGGAGAGCAGGACGCTGGAGTTCCCCCGGAAGTCGAACCAGACGGGAAAGCGTCGGAGATAATAGTCTCCGCCCAGAGGTACGCCACGGCGAACCTCCTCCAGATAGGTATTTCGATCTGCGGACAAGAGGGGAGTCGAGGTCTTCAGGGTGGTCCGAGTCGTGGATTGCGGAAGCAGAGCTGACTCACTTTCCTTGTAGATTGCAGCGGGTAGCATGTCATATGGTGCGTCTACCGCTGCTGACGCCTGCTGATAGTACCTTGAGTGGAGAACGATCGCCGAGTACCACTTCATCCAGTTGGCATTACCTGGAAATGCTTCACAGAGATGAGCGAGAGCGACGATCGGTTCCTCTTCCTGCCCAAGGTGTAAGCGGTGAAAGAGATTTTCGCGCTTCGGACTTGTGTAAAAGTAGCCCGTCATGGGAATGCTCCAGGACTGTAGCTTTCTCTCCTGCGAGGCTAGAATCTGGTTGCCGAGCTCTACTGCTTCGTCGGCGTAGCGTTGCTCGCCGGTGGCGCGGTATAGGTCGGTCGAAGCGATGGCGCCAAAGGAGATTCGCTCGAGCTCATCTTTCTGGCCGTAGATCTCAGGGAGTGGAGGGGCCGTTTTCAGGCCTTCAACGGCAAACTTCCAGTCGTCTTCGGCTGTGGCGAGGCTGCGATTTGCTAACTGCGGATCGATATCTTTCAAGACGCGAGCGGCTAATGCTTCTACTGCGGTGACCCTGAAGTTCCATTCGGGATCGTTGACTGCCTGACCGAAACGGTCGTCGGCGTCGCCCATGATTCCATTGGTCCAATAGCTGATCAATTGTCCGGTGGTGCGAAAGCCATCGCCAAAACGTGTCTTGAGGGTCCAGTTGAGACCCCACTCTGCTTCGACGACCAGTCGGTTATAGAGAGCCGGATCTTCATCCTGGAGCTTGAGGCGTTCTGCAAGCTCAAAGAGCGCGTACGACATCCCAGGTGTGTTTCCGGTCGCGGTCAAGTCGCCAGCGTCGTGATAGCCGCCGTTGACGAGGATGCGCTTGTCGCCATGGATGCTGTAATCGTCCTGATGACATATTCCGTGAAGGCCCGGAATCACTGTTCCACAGCGTTCGCTATACATGAAGTTGACGGCTTTGATAATACTTTCGCGCCAGGCATTATCTCCAATACGAAAGGGGCGGGTGGTTGTCGCTTCCGAGCGAAGGAGATAGTTTCCCGGCTGATTGATCTCGGAGAAATCGAGAACCTGATAGGTGCCCAACTTAGTCTTCAGCTGCTCCAATGGTTTTGTCAGAACGATCTTTCCCGTATCTGCATCGACTAGCGAGAAGTCGTGGCCTGGCAGGTTACTTGCAACGGCTGTTTTTGAGGATCCGGAACCATAGCCGGAATGACTGAAGGCAATTTTGCCGAGCGAGACGTCCCAGCCTTCGACATGATCCGGCACAACGGTCTGTAACTCCATCTGATCGATATAGAGGACGGTCTTGTCTCCGAGCTCCGGGAACATCTTCGGTAGACCGTAGCCGAAGTCGAGCCCTGTGATCTTGTCGCGGTCTAAGGTAGGAATCTCCCAGACGACGTGGTTCCATTCTCGGTTCTTCAAAGGGATGGAGTCGTTGCGCCCCTCGTTGGTGTTATCCGGCAAGATATGTTGGCCTTCGTTGTGAAGCGTCAAAGACGCGGAGATGGCAGGCGCTCCGTCCACATCGGGGTAAACCCAGATAGAGATCCGGTTATATTGGCTCCAATCTTCGGAGGTAAACCGGCGGGTGGCGACGAGATCCTGCCAATCGCCGCCGCCGTCGACACGGCCTATGTTGAAGGTGGAGCTGATTCGAATTGAATGCGCGCCGTCTTTTACCTGTGCGGTGGAGAGGCTCATCTCGCCTTCGCCCTTGAAGGACCATTTGGACAGATCTTCCATGCCATCCAACAAGCGAGAGTCGAGGACCTTTTTGTTGAGCCAGCGAAACTCCGCGCCATCTTCATAGACGGGCTGCATCGGCCGGTCGGGCACACCTAGTTGTGCTTGAATGAACGGGATTGCGAAGACAAAGAAGACGGCGAAGCCTATGAATGGGCGGAATAGCCTGAGACGCGGAGACTGTCGGTGTAGCGGGTGCATTCTGGCCATGCTTATCTTTCTGTGAAGAGATGTCGTGCTACGCCGCCGATTATTCCACTTGCCCGCTCTTCTCGCGTTGATCGAAGCGTAGCGGCTTCAGGAGCTTCAAGTTGGTCAGCGGTCGCACGACTTTGCAGTCGCTGCTCCCGCGTTCTTCTAATTAGCTACCTCATCTGTCCGGCATTGAATGATCGTTATGGCAACATTCAATCACGAGAGTGCCGTTTCGTCGATCCTTTTACGAAATATCTTGCGAAACTCGGCTAGCTGTGATTTCATGGCATCACTCCGGCAGGCGATGAAAACCAAAAAAAGGGCGTTGTCGGCAGATTTATGGATGACTCTGTTGTTTCGGTTGTAGGGAGGGCCATTCGGCCGTTGCTCTCTGCAACTGACGCTATTAAGGTCATGAATCTGAGCATTGGGATCGTTTGAATCGTTTTGTGCAGTAGATCGCCGGGCGTTGCTTTTGGGAGATTCCCAGGATCAATCCCGGTATTAGACGAATACGACTTCCCTGGGACCAGCTTACAGACAGGTGTGATAGATCCCCCTGATACAGCATGCCCAGACCGTGCTTTTTTGAACTGAAGACGAACTGCACCTCGGGAATAGGCTGCCCATGCGCTACTAAACGCATGGGCAGTGGCTAACGATTTGATTTTTGAATTATGTGCGTGTTGGTAGCTCTCATTCCATTTTTTGATCATTTAACCCCAATATGATCTTGTATTCTTTTTTGTTTGGTTGTACTTTTGCATTCATCACCGATTCGGGCGGCCAATATCAAGACATCTTCTCCTGGAGAGAAGGCTTGATCTACCTTTCATCTGCAACGCCAACGATTTCTTGCGAGGCAATCCTATGAAGCGTATTTGTCTATCAATCATTCCGCTCTTGCTGCTAGCCTCCCTATCGGGTATAGCGCAAACAGTCACAGGTGCCGTTCGAGGCATCATTACCGATCCCACCGGGGCCATTGTTCCTGGCGCTACTGTTACTGTGACTAATTCGGCAACTGGCGTAGCAACAGCAGCGAAAGCAAACCAGGCAGGGGAATATGCGATCCAATTCCTGCAGATTGGACAATACAAGCTAGTCGTCGAAGCGGCAGGGTTTACTACTGCAAGGTACGGTCCGTTTTCTCTTGAAATCGACCAGACTGCCAAGATTGATATTCCGCTGACCGTAGGCGCTGCTACGACAACCGTGGATGTTTCTGAGCAATTGCAGCCGATTTTGAATACGGAGAACGCGACGCTCGGAGAGACGTTCACGGAAAACACCATCAACAACGTCCCGCTCAACGGCCGCGATTTTTCTCAATTGACAGTCTTTACGCCAGGCGCAGTTTCTACTGGCTACGGCACGTATGGTCAGCAGAACTCGGTTGAGCGTTCCACGAATGCTAATAACGAAGCAGACGTTAACGGCAGTCGGCAGCAGTCGAACAACTACCTGCTTGACGGGCAGGAGATCAACGAAAATCTCAACAACACGATTGGCTACAATCCCAGCCCAGACTCTCTTGAGCAAATTCGTGTGATTGCTTCCAATGCCAACGCCGAGTTCGGCAATGTCAATGGAGGCGATGTTATCGCTATCACCAAGAGCGGCAGTAACCAATTTCACGGAAGCTTATTTGCGTTCCTAGAGGACGACAAACTGAATGCCAATAGTTGGCAGAACGACAATACAAATACTCCAAAAGCGTCTTATACTCAGACGATCTTCGGTGCGACCTTCGGCGGTCCCATCATCAAGGACAAGCTGTTCTTTTTCGCCGACTATGAAGGTCTACGCGAGCATAGCGGCGGCCAGTTGACAACGAGCGTCGCCCCTGCCGCCTTTCGTACTGGTGACCTTTCTTTGCTACTGAATCCTGCGGCTTTTCCAGTCCCCATTCAGCTCTACGATTCGCAGACGATCGATCCAACTACTCACCAGCCTAAAGCATATGCAAACAATCAAATTCCCAACATCACGAACCCGGTTGCAAAGTTCCTGTTCAGTCATCCTAATGCATATCCCCTTCCGAATCACGCTACCAGTGATCCTGCAGGGATCAATAACAATTTTATTGGGCCTTCGAACAGCACAGAGAAGAACGATCAAGGCGATGTGAAGATCGACTATCACTTCCGGACTAACGACATCATCTCGGGCCGGTACTCCCAGGGATATGCACAGGATGCGACGGTAACTGATCCAATCCCTGTCATCTTTCCGACAGCTTCGAACTATCCTGACCATTTGGCAGCTGGAACCTGGACCCATACCTTCTCTCCCGCAATTGTCAACTCGTTTCGTGCTTCCTACGCACGCATTCGTTTCAATAGCGGCGTTACTACCGACCCCAGCGGCATCTTCGGACTTACTGGTAACGCCACCGTTGGTATTCCCAGCCAACCGCAACAGACCGCCGGTTTTAGCCAGCAGTCCTTTAACGGCGTGGAGAGCGGAGGGCCTGGCGGCCAGGGGAACGGCTATCCTAGCAGCTTCGGCGCGAATCCCTCGCCCGAGATTTTCATCGACAATGTTTTTGAATACTCCGAAAACCTTACTTGGCAAAAAGGTCGTCACCTCCTGAAGTTCGGTGGCGAATTTACCCGTTACCAGCAGAACAGTTTCTATCCTGGTAACGACGGCGAACTGGGTGATTTCACCTATTCAGGCCTTTATTCCGCAAACCCGCTCTCAACGAATGGAGTTCAAGGTTATCCCTTTGCCGACTTCCTGACTGACCGTGTCAACGATGTTCAGGTTGGCGACGTCGAGGGAAGAACCGGACAGCGCCAATGGCGTGACGCCGTTTTTGTCCAGGATGACTTCAAGGTGAGGCCGAATTTAACGTTGAATATCGGCGTCCGTTGGTCGTTTGATCAACCTATTTATGAAGTCAACAATAAGATGGCAAACCTGAACTTGCAGACAGCAGCTATTGAGTATGCCGGCGTCGATGGAAACAGCCGCGCACTTTATAATGCCGTCTACACTGAGTTTCAACCCCGGCTTGGATTTGCTTACTCGGTAAGGCCAAGACTGGTATTACGTGGCGGTTACGGTATCACGAGCTATCTCGAAGGCTCCGGTGCCAACCTCCGCTTGACTCAGAATCCTCCTTTCCATGTTGACTTCGAGCAGCAGGGCCAAAATCCTACGGCTCCTGGTGGGGTCTATTCACCTGGTCTGTTTTACACTGCTGCGGCCGGCTTTCCGACGGCAGTGGTTCCTACAACCACTTTCTATGCTTGGAAGCAGAACCTTCGCCCGGCACAGACTCAGGAATTCAGTCTGACGACCGAATATGAGCTAACCGAAACAACTGCTCTCAGCTTGGGATATGTTGGCATCCTGGGCCGTCATCTCATCGATCCTCAGTTCGGCAATCAGTTGACTTCACCTGGAGCGACTGCACCGTTCGCGAGTGTCGTGGGACAGACTGGTGTTGTGAAGATCACCGGTTCTGACTCCGACAGCAACTACAACGCCCTTCAAGCCACCATTCGTCAGCGCGTAAGAGGCGGATTGGAGATGACGGCCAACTATACGTACTCCAAATCTCTGACGAATGATATCGGCTTCTACGGAGTAACCAACAGCAACAGCGGGCAGTATTACCAGCAGAATGCTTATGATTTCAACTCTGAATACGGCCCAGCAGGCTTTGACGTCCGTCATTCGTTGAACGTGACAGGAGTCTATGAGCTGCCGTTTGGTCGAGGAAAGAGATTTGCCTCGAACAGTAACCGGTTTGTAGACGAAGTTATCGGCGGCTGGAAGCTCAGTGGCTCGAATGTGAGTTACAGCGGTTTCCCAGTCACTGTCAGTTCTCCCGCAAACTACTCTGGCCTTGTTTTTGCCTTTACCGGCGCGGCAAGACCCGACCAAAACCTTCCTCTGCATGTAACCAATCGTTCCATTAATGCTTATTTTGGAACTGCTGTCCAAGGGTCAGCCTGCGGCGCTAACCAGAACAATGGAACCTGCGTCTACAGTCAGCAGCCCAACAATGCGTTCGGCGATGTCCGTCCCAGTTCACTGCGCGGCCCGGGTTACGAACAGATTGATATGTCACTCCAGAAGTCTTTCGCTCTTTTCCGTGAGCATGCTTTTGACTTCCGTGTTGACGGATTCAACCTGTTCAACATTGCGAGCTACGCAACACCAGATAACGGGGCGACTGATTCAAACTTCGGTCAGATCACCAACACCAGCTCAACAGAACGTCACATCCAACTCTCGCTAAAGTACAAATTTTGAGAGTAGCCCAAAGGCCGGAGGGGTTGGCTTTGACAGCAGTCCCTCCAGATGTTTGAACGTTCACCGTTGGTTTGTTCGTGGAGAACTGTATCAACGCTTAACATGCACATTTGTCTTTCAATACCTGCGCTGCAGCCGAGATCGTCGGCTGCAGCGCTTCTTTCTTTGGATGAGCAATTGTTGCCCTTCACAGGAGATAGCCGTGCGGGGCATTACAAGACTACTCTGCGACTTGGGAGGATCAGCATGCTTGACTGAGTTGAAACAGGGAACAGGCATGATATCGAGGGAGCATGCCAATCTGAATGGAGCATCGTACAGAGTTATCGGCGGGATATCTGGATGAGATAGCGGTCGCTGCTAGGAGTGCGGAAGGCTGATCGCGTAGAGGTACCAGGCTGCGTGCGGTAGCCACTGTTCTGTCCAGCGCCAGTCTTCATCTTTGCCCGTCACCGCAAAGCCCTCATTGAAGGCGATGCCATCCTCATTGTCGAGGCTGGCCGTAATGCCGTTGATGATCGAGCCTGGAGCGTTGGTGTATTTGTAGGATCGGAAGAACATGTAAGCTGCGTTGCCGTGGCCGCTACCCATGAGCATGCTGGTGTCAAATGGATTGCGACCAAGAATCCAGTGCAGCTGATTCCAGGCATAGGTCTGCAGCTCTGATTGAAAGGCCGGCTCATCGGCGAAGAGGGGGATTGCCATTCTTGCGGCAGCCGCCAGCGATGCCAGGCGAGCGTTCTCTCCCTGCCACCAAGGTGCGGCTTCGGTATCGTGTGGGAAGAAGAATGCGGTTCGCAGGGTTCCATCACCCGTGCGAACCAATTGACGCGCGTAGCCGAACGGGTTGTTCACCTCGCTGGTGACACTGAGTTCGAAGCGCAGAGAGCGTTGCACCGCCTGACGAACTTGTTTTTGCTGCGCGGGCGATGCGATTCCAGCATACTCAAGCAGGCTAATAACGGGCAGGCCTGCGTCCGCAGGGTGAAAGTATGGGCGGGTCTCATCGTTGGCTCGCCAGTAATCATGATAGGAGTTGAAGACGGTGAGGCGCTCCATGAGGTGCGTGGCCCTGCGATCGGCGGCGACACGATAGATATTCTTGTGGGTCGCGCTGTAGAGTTCGGTTGCCGCCATGAGGGCGCAATAGTCGTCAAGGATGTTTTCTTTGCCATCGTTCAGCAGCTCGCGGTTGTGGGCATTGAGAAACTGAAAAGCTTCTTCCGCAGCGAGGAGATATTCGGGACGGGTGAAGTCTCCGTCGGCTGGCATGGTGCTCGCGAGGGCAAGAGCGGCGATGGCCATGCCTCCGCCAGCGCGGAAGCTTGCCTGGTACGCATAGGGGCCCTTTGCCTCGGCAATCTTCTCAGTCGAATCCGTCGTACTTGTCTTGAGTTTGGTGCGCCAGTTCGGGTTGCCGATAGCGCGGTCCTCGGGACGTTTATCCTTGCCTGGCGAAGTGATCGATTCAAAAAATGAACCATTCGGTCGTTTTACACGAACCAGATAGTCAGCTCCGTAGAGTCCTTCGTCCAGTATTCGTCGCTCGTACTCGCTGAAGTTGTCATCGTGTCGAGCCATTAGCGTGCTGTAGCTCTTCAATAGACTCCAGGCCACAAGCGGAACTTGTTGCGGATTGAAGTAGGAGGTTGGGTTCTGGTGAGAGAGGTGGATTCCATAATCGCCGGTCGCGTCATACCAACCGCCGTGCACGTCGACAAAGCCCTTGTGTCCAGCTGGTAGAGGGAGGTGGCGATCTGCCTTGTCGATCAGGCCTGTGGCACGCTGGCCTTTGAAATAAAAGACCACATTTGAAAGCGTGTTGCGCTCAAGAACATCCTCGTTGATCTCAAAGGCGTAGGAGCTTACTTCGGCTGTGGCTGTGTGGATTTGAAGGGCGTAATGGCCGGCTTTCTGACATGTGGAGAAGTCAGCCGTCCAGAAGGCGCGTCCGCCCCAGGAGTGAACCTGTCCGGACGGAGTTAGATTGCCAGTGAGGACCGTTTTGCCCGTGTCCTTATCGATCAGTGCAAACTGTTGCGGATGATCCTGTTCGGTGGCGACGACGAGTGCCTGCTTCGTGGCTTGAAGATCGTAGCCGACCTGATCGACGAGTACGTGCACCTGGGCTGCACATATTTGGGCGGAGAGGCTGCTCAGGAAAATTGACAGCAATAGCTTGGGGGTGTTGATGGCTTTGTCGTCCCTTCTGTAAAAAATGCAAGTTGGAGACACTCTGATGCAAGCTGACCAGCTCAATTCGTCAGCGTATCGCGCTACCGCGGAAGCATCTTCACCCGGAACTTAATTTCTTTTTCAGGCGAGAAGATGACGTTGTTCATTTAGTCTAGAGAACTAATAGAATCTTTGGTACGTTTATTTAGGAAGTGTCGCCTTGCTGGGAATTCGCATTCTTGCACTCTCCATCGCTCTCACTGTTCCATCGCTTTGTGCGGCCTCTGCTGGTCCGGCTGCACCGATGGTGGTGGGGTATGTCTTTCCGCAAAACTCTGCTCTTCAGCCAGGAGAGATCGATGCGCTCAGCCTGACCCGCATCAACTATGCCTTCGCTAACATAGAGAATGGCCGCATAGTTACCGGCTTTGCCGAAGACGCTAAGAACTTCTCGTTCCTAACGGCTCTCAAGCGTCAAAATCCGTCGCTCACGGTACTCGTCTCAGTCGGCGGGTGGCTCTGGTCGACCAACTTTTCCGACGTCTCTCTCACGCCGCAGAGCAGAAAGCTCTTCATCGATAGTGTTGTGGAGTTCCTTACGAGCTACGACCTCGATGGACTCGATATCGACTGGGAGTACCCGGGGATGGCCGGCTCCGGTCATCTTTTCCGAGCGGAAGACAAGCATAACTTCACCCTGCTGCTCAAAGAGCTACGACAACGGTTCGACCGGGAGACGAGGAAGAGTCATCGGAAGCTTTACCTCACGATTGCCGCAGGCGCCTCGGACGAGTATCTCGATCACACCGAGATGGCGCAGGTTCAGAGGTACGTTGACACCGTCAACCTGATGGCTTACGACTACTATGAACCGAGTTCCGATGGGATTACTGGCCATCATGCACCGTTGTTTACGAATGGTGCGGATCCCAAGAAGATATCTGCTGACGCGTCTGTGCTGGCGTTTGAGCAGGCTGGCGTGCCTGCGACTAAGATCCTTCTCAGCCTGCCCTTCTATGGCCACATGTGGGGCCAGGTGGCGGAGAACAATCATGGGCTGTTTCAGGCAGGCAAGCCGGTGCCAAAGGGGTATGCGCCCTATAGTTTGATTATGGAGACCATGCTGAACCATGGGTTTACAAGGTACTGGGATCCGATCGCTTTGGTCCCCTATCTCTACAGCCAGGAGAAGCAGATCTTTGTGTCGTATGAAGATCCCAAGTCTCTCGATGCGAAGTGTGAGTATGTGCTGAAGCATAGGCTCGGTGGGGTGATGTTTTGGGACTACTCCGGCGACCCATCGGGAACACTGCTAAGAGCGATCAACGAATCTCTACAGAAACGAGCGATTGAGGGCACTCAAGCCAAATGAACACGATCGACACAATTCCATTGTCAGGCCAGTCTGCCCGCACCGGCACTTCTCGCGTTGTTTCCATCGATATCTTTCGCGGACTTACTATGGCCGTGATGATCTTCGTCAATGAGCTAGACAGTGTGCGAGGCTTACCCTGGTGGACCCATCACGCGCCCGGCGACGTCAATGTAATGACCTATGTCGACATGGTCTTTCCTTTTTTTCTTTTTATCGTCGGCATGTCGCTGCCGTTGTCGATCGCGCAGAGGCTGAAGCGCAACTCCTCTGTGCCTGCGCTGTGGGTGCATGTCATTGTTCGTGTTCTCGGCCTCATTGTGCTCGGGCTTATTCTTGCAAATGCAGAAAAAGCTGATTCGGCGCGAATGATAATCAGCGGGAGCACCTGGGCTCTCCTCGGTCTCATCAGTACGGCTTTGTATCTGAATGTCTACGTCAAATCGGATCGGTTTTCTGGGTATTCTCGCATTCTTCGTTCACTGGGAATCGTCGGAGTCGTTGTATTGTTTGCTCTCTTTCGTCGCACCACGCATGACGGACACGCTGCGTGGATCGACGGTTCTTATCCCGAGATACTTGGTCTCATCGGATATAGCTATCTTGCGGCAGCTATTCTGTACATTCCGACTCGTCGATGGGTGTGGGCTTCGTCGGTCTGGTTTGTACTGCTCGTCACACTGTGCGTACTCTGTACAGGAAATGTGATTGTCTTTCCTGATCACCTTCCTCTTTATGTGTGGCCCTTCGGCAATGGCGCGATGGCCTGCATTGTCATAGCCGGTGTCATTACCTCTTCGATCTTTTTGGGAAGAGATCGACAGCCTTCTCCAAACAGAGCGATGTCTATTGCTGTCGGCTTCGGCTTGCTCATGCTTGCAGTTGGTAGAGCGTTGACGCCTTTCGGCATCTCGAAGATTCGAGCAACTCCAACTTGGTCTCTCTACAGCATTGGCGCCAGCGTTCTCCTGTTCACGCTTCTCTACTGGATATGCGACGTGAAGCAGTGGACGAGGTGGGCTCTCCCTGTACGAGCCGCCGGCTCAAACACCCTGCTAACCTATCTGTTACCCGATCTCTGGTATTTTCTGATCGTCTCGATGGGCGTTACATTCCTCGATACTCACTTCAATTGGGGTTGGCCGGGGGTAATGAAGACGCTGATCTTCACGTTCTTCATCCTTGCGTTGGCCACGGGTCTTACAAAGGCAAAAGTTCGCCTGCAACTCTGATGCTTGTCGATTTCTTTTAGTTCAGGCTCATATCTGCGCATCCTCAAGAGCAGATCAATGCCTTGTCTGTTTGGATGGGTTATTCTTTACGCAATCTACTGATGCAAACCGGCGAACGCTGCCCGTTATGTATCTCTATCGAGTCCATGTGAAGAAAGAAGCTATTGCAGTCGGTAGACCGTCACTCCTTCGCCATACCAATGCGCTTACGATTCTGAAGCTTTTGCGCGAGGTTGGGTCGTGTTCAAGGGCGGATCTCGTTCGCGCCTCTGGCTTGAGCGCACCGACGATCACGAACGTGGTCGGGGACCTCCTAGCGACTAATCTGATCAAACCTCTCGGCGAGGGAGAATCGAGCGGTGGACGACCTCCGGACATGATCAGCTTCAAGGCCGAGCGAGGTTGTATGCTCGCGGTCGAGATTACTGCTGGCTCAGTTTCGTTCCTGCTTACCGATCTGAGCGGAGCTGAGTTGGACAAAGTCCACGTCTCGCTCGCGGATCAGAAGACAACGCCAGAGGCGATCTGTCGCCTGATCGGTGCTGAGGTTCGGCGTCTACTGAAGAAGCATAGAAAAACCCGCGATAGACTGCTCGCGCTGGTGGTCGGAGTTCCCGCGATCACAAATGTCGAGGAAGGAATAGTCTTGTCGATCAGCACGCTGGAAAACTGGCGTTCCGTGCCGTTGCGCACACTGCTGAGTAAGGTCGTCGACTGCTTGGTCATTATTGAGAACGATACGAATCTGGCCGCGTTGGGAGAGCGCTATCGGGGCGCAGCACAGAAGGAGGAGACATTTATCTGCATCAACATTGGCGCTAACGTTAGCGCGGGCATCGTTCTTGGAGGCCAGATTCACCATGGTGCACAGTGGTCGGCGGGCGAGATCGCATATCTCCGCCTGCCGCACGTCTTGCGTAGATATCCTAGTCTGCATGAGTTTGGCGAGTTGGAGATGGTCTTGACCAGCTCTGGAATTCTGGAGAGTTGGCATAATGTCTCTCCTAAGCAGCGGAGCCGGGCGTCGTCAACTTCGAGGAAGATCGACGCTCTCGCGGTTTTGGACTTAGCTCAGGCGGGAGATTCTCGCGCGAAGAAGGTCATTCAACAGCGGGCTGAGATCGTATCCGATATCATCGTCAATCTCTCTCTGATCCTGAACCCCGGCTTGATTTTGTTAGGGGGAGAAGTAGGTAGCCATCCGGTGCTATTGAGCTCCGTGCACAAGCATCTTGAGCGATGTGAGTTCGCCGTAACCAAGATCACTGCCGCTACACTTGGGGATACCGCAGTGCTCTGGGGAGCGATTGCCATCGCTCTGGAGATGATCCCAGGCGTCCTGCTTCCTCAGCCTTTGTCTTAACCGTTCACTGCGATCCTCGACCATAATAGCGTCTACGCTGAAGCAGTCTGCGATGACATACATGACGGCCTATCGAAGCTATCCGTAGTGCCTGAGAGGTGGTGTTTTAGGCGACTTCGAGCTTGGCCCAGTCGGGCAGAGTGAAGCTGCGACGAGGTTTTCTTAGAGATCTATTCGGATGATCGGGGGACCGTGATGAAGACGATAGGTCCCACCCTTTGACGCAGCCACATATCAGATACGGGATTTGGGCCAAGATCACCGACGATGGCGTAAGGGGCCCTGCCAAGAGAGATGGAAGTGCCGATGATCTGCGGATCGCTGCCGACCTCCGCTTCCAGAAGCCATTGCAGAGGACGATAACCTGACCCGATGTTGAGAAGGTCCTCTTGTGACGTGAAAGTGCGGTCGAGTTGGACAGAAGTCCCGAAGAGTGCGAAGTAGTCATGGGTAATGCGGATGCCATGAACCGGCTCCGGCACCGTGCCGGTTATAAGCAGTGTTAGACGTGTAGGTGCCGGCGATGTTTATTTTTGCAGATGGCTGACACACCCATGAAAAGTCTGGCTGTCGGCAAACACGCTCATCTAGAACGATTGGATCTCTCTCACTGTAACCATCGGTCTTGGCCGTCTCTGCGGAGGTGGCGTTGCTTATCCAGAATCTATTGGATGACGCCGCTTATTCTAGGCCGCGCTCAACAAGTGCCGCGCTCCCATAGCGTATTTGGAAGATTATTACTTTTGCTCAGCTTCCGATTCATGTGCCGAAAAGCTTTCTGTGGATATCTTGGCCTGCTGGAGACGATATCCATCCCGAGTACGCACGTGATACTTTTGCAAGTTTTTACCCACTAGTTTCACCGTGATTGAGCGCCAACCTCGGTTTGGATTTGGCTGAGGGTAATAACTAAGTGCGTAGAGGTGGGCTAGATCATCCCGGATTGAACCGAATGCCTGTTTTTCATCTGTCCAGCTCTTGGAAAAATAGGCTTTGCCGCCAGTGACCTTGCTTATACGTTCAAATACGGCGGTGGAAATTGGTTCTGCCTGCGCTTGCTGCGTGCTGATCATGTAAATGATTGTTCCGGTTGATTGGGCCAATTCAGCTACGTCCTCCGGTGGCACGAGGCTGACGTTGTCAGGTCCATTGGAGAAGACCACGATCGCCTTTTTCCCGGTCAGCTGGGCAGCATCCTTTACTGTCAGCAACAGGCAGTTATAGAGTGCAGCGTCGTCCCCGGCGACCGTGCTACGAACACCGCGCAAAACCTTAGATCGATCGGGCGTAAGGGAGGCGACCCGAGAAAGATTACGACTATAAGAATAGAGGGCTACGTTACTTACACCTTCTAAGGAACGGACGAAGTCGGCGATGGCATCCTGTGCGAACACAAATCCGCGGTACATATAGTTGCTGGTGTCGAAGAGTATAAAAACGTTGGCCCCGGAGATTCCCAAGCTAGGATTGGCGGCCTGAACTTCAGTGGATTCTGGCTCGCGCGATTTTGGTGTTTTGTCAGTGGATGAAGCGATGTCTATCAGCCTGCGAGTGGGTTCATTTCCTTCTTCGAAGGTCGCGGTCTTTTGCGGCAACTTATCCTCGATGATTGCGAAGTCTTCAGGGCGAAGGCCGCTGATGTAGTTTCCCTTGCGATCGGTCACGGCTACATTCAACTGCACCAAGACGACGCCCACATGAATGGTTTGCGAGTCGTCCTGGGCCGCTGCTCCACCGCCGGATAAAGGAACCAAAACTAACCAGAGGAGTAAGAAGTATCTCTTTACCATGGTGCTCCTATTGAGCTGCAGTATCTTTCACAGTCTGCTGTATCGAAGATGAAGCGGTGTTCGCCATTTGTGGAAGGACGATCTTGCCTTGCCGAAACTCTTCGCCTGTCTCATGCATGGAGCGCAGCATCGCGGGCCAATCATCGAGAGTTGTAGCAAAAATTCTCGCTATCATATTGACGGTTAGTTCTGGAACAAGACGGTTTAGCATCACGGGCGAATAGCCCATTTCATCCGCCAGACGAGCCCAATACAGATTGCTGGACTCCCACGATTCGCCGAAAAGGCGGCTGGAATACCCTCCGAAAAAAGGGAACGGTTTTACATTCAGCAACTCGCTGGCATACGTTTGAGCGAGTGTCGGGTGAGGCACGCCGAAATCTTTCGCCAGACGCTTCGAATCGACCTCCGCGGGATACTTACGCGCGAGAGCTTCCAATTGTTGACCTGCCAGTCCCCATGAACTTGCTTCATCTGGAAATCTCCTGCGGAACTCGGCCGCCAGATAGAAGGTGTCTGCTGGCATCATTTGAGAAAACATCGCAGTCAAATTCTTTGCGTGCGGTAAGGCCCGTTGAATCTGTTCCAAGCGTTGTGGCGCGACGCGATCAGAGAGAATAAGGATCACCTTATCCCGAACCTCGACGTTTGCGATCGACGCTGTCAAAAGCTCTTCTCCGAATCGTTGATAGAGCGTGACGGCATGCAGTTCGTTCGGGCTCACATTCCACCAGCGGGGAAGGGTTGCGTTGACCAAAAGTTCCGGTACTAACTCTTGCCAGATCAGGGCCTGCACGTTTGCCGGAGCAATAAAGTCCTGCTCTGTCGTCGCGAGCGAGTAAGGTAAGTCAGCTAAAGAGCCCATCAGATACGCCCCACCACCCGCCGGCGAGCCTGCCCCTAACAACATCGGAGCACGCCAATGTCGTTCCTGTCCCATCGTTGTTACTGTTATTCCAGAGAAGTCATGCGCTCGCACGAAGAGCGGATTATTGTGTAGAACCTGAGCGCCGGGTGGCTCGTAGTAGGCGTAGTTCAAGCCCACCAGAGTGTCCCTTAGAAAGGGCGCGAGTTGACCGCGCGCCTCTTCCAGCTGCGCGCGTGTAGCTGGGGATTTGAGTACCTTCGTTAGATCCGTTCGAACCTGTAATTCCGCGTGACGAGTGATGTAGACTCCCGGTGCCCAGCTAACTTTTTCGCTGTTGGTAAAGATCGGACGCGGCATCTCGAACTCTCGAAGCTCTCCTGCAAGCGAAAGCAATCTCGACCTGTCGTTTGCGGTTCCTCCTTGTGCCATCTCCTGCAATCCATCGCTAAGCGCGAACAGTGTATCGAGAGAAACCAGGCGCTGGTCGTCCAGCACCGAGCGAATTCTCCCGGTCAATTCCAGGTGCACACTTGAGCCATCGTGGCCCTCTTGATGAGGGCCTGCGAGTAGATTGACGATCTCATCTTGCGAACTTCCTGCCCTGCCGTTTGCGGCTAGCTGTAGTTCTGCCAGCGAACCACGAGCAGCGTCGAAGAGCTGGGTGGACGAAGATATTCTGGCAAAAGGTTCGATCAGCTTCTGCCATGATGTATTCAGTGCAGTATTTGGGATCTCCCCTTGACGGGCGAGTATCTGCCAAAGCCCAATGTTAGCCTGAAAGGCCCCCAAAGCATTTGTGCGCAGAGTTTGGCCTGGCATTCCGTTAATCGCGTCGGCCATATTGATAAAGCGGGCGATAGATGCATCATTTAAATCTGGAAACTCGGAGAAGATTAAATACCAATCGCTGTACTGCGAAAACCTGTTGGCCAGCAGACGCGCAGTTTCCGGAGACAGGTGCTGCTCTTGAGGTCGCACTCTATCTATTTCATTCAAAATCAGATAGATCTGAACCGGTCCGCTTCCCGTCTCCTCTTTCGAGCAGGTCGTCATTGCCTCGAGCAACTGCTCGGACCGACTCCAGTTGTGGGCAAGTTTGCCCGAATCGCGAATAATTTTGGAATCCGTCTTCTGATGAAAGATATCTTTCCAAATATCGAGGTCTCCTGGGACGTGCAGTTCGCCGGTCGGTTCCCATTCGAGGCGGGTATACAGAACCAGGAGGTCGGGAGCCCTTCTATATACGCCTCTTATCGCGCCAGTCCCATCTCCGTTTGCCCGGAAGGCCTCATAGAGATGTCTCAGGCGCGAGCCTTGAGTAAGGTGCTGCTGTTGCGTCTGACTGACACGCGCCAGGACGTCAAAATAGGCAGCAAGCCAACCCTTGTCCTTTGCGAGCAAACGGACAACGAAATCTCCTGGCGACTCAGGACTCGCTCCTACCAAATCCTTCCAGCTCGGCTCGGTACTCGCTCCACCGGGGACGATCACTCGCCCAGAACGAATGGATATCTGGCTGCCGTAGAAATCAAGGGTGCCGGCAAGAGGAAGCAGCTTTTCAAGTCCTGGCGATCGCTGCAACGCGAGTCTGGTCTCGACATCGTTATTGGATAGCGCCCAATAGAGATGGTCAATAGCTGGTTCATTCAGAAGTGCATCCACTAAATTCCCATAAACCTTCTTATCCTTTACGTTCAGTGCAGTCCAATCACTCTCTTTAAACAGTGCTGGAACCTGAGAGGCAGGAAACGAATAGCTGAAGGGAGTGCCTGTTTGGAGCGCCTCCTCGAGTTCCGTGAGAGGAAAGCCGGAGTCGATAGTGAGAAAAGCTCTTTCCGGATTCGCGGTCTCCAAAGAGACGTTTTTCTGACCACAACTTTCCCGTAGCCTGTATCCCAGGATCTGTACCAGGGTGCCTGCGTCGTTACAGTTGGCGACACGAATGGTTTTGCTCGATCCAGCGAGAACCTGGAGCTCTCTTGCCTGATATAGATAACGATTCAACAAGATCAAGAACTCTGTTCGGTTTCCATTTTGGTATCCCTGCAGATAGACGTTGCGTGCCAGCAGCGGCAATACTTCATCCGAAGAGATTGTTTGACTGATGCCGGCCATGCGGAGAAAAGATCGCAGCGGGCCGGGGATGACGGCAGTGCCCACCGCAGAAGATACAGATATCTCCTCGCTGGCAGCGTGGGTGTCGACTTGAGGTGAAGCAGAAGCCGCTTGGGCTAAGCCGCCAGAGTACGCGGAGGCGCAAACAGATAGGCACAGTAGTGCTGTTATGAAAACAGCGAACGTACGAAGAGGAGGCTTCATGGCTGGGACCTCTCTAAATCCTAAGGGACTTATCGAAGCTCATACGAACGCATGGAATCGTCCGCATGAGCTTTTGAAGCTGGCCGGAGTAAACCAAGAAACCGCATACTCATCACAGCCGTGCTTAGGCGACACTCTGTGCCGTTGTTTGTCGGTTCTTGTCGTGGCAGCCAATATATCATTCGTTTTCGCATTCCATGATTTTTCCGGGGCCGCGACAAAGAAAAGACATATCGGCATCTATCCAACTGCGCGTACTCTACTTCTACGTTGGATCGCGCGGTGCAGATTGGAATAACCCTATCGTGCGCACGACGCCGGCCAACAGGACCGCCGGAAGCATTCGCAATGGTGGGGATTGGGGCTGAAAACGGTCTGTATCCGTCTAGCCGTACTATGCTGTCGACTTCGGAGTTCCGACTTCTTCGGCATAAACCTTCTGTTCTGGAAGCTCGGGTTTCCGCAGGCGAATCCTATACCGCTTGCTTTCAGGGACGAACTCTGCGAGTTTCTTCGACACCAGTTTCAATTCCTCGTAAGAGTATGAGTTAGGAACACTAAAGCCTGCCCGATCACCAAGCGGAAACGCAGAAGATGTCCTAATTGTCCGTACTCCATTACTACACCATTTGGGATTAAGGGCACCGGTGGCTGAGAATTCCTGGATTTGATCGCAGAAATTAGGGTCTCGGATCGTTTTCCTGGAATTAAATGCATGGCGAGAGATGTTGAAGCTGGCTCACTGAGCCTACACAGAGGACGTTCGGAGCCAGCTTGGGCTTCGCCCTACCCCAAATTTGTCGACCAAATTGACATGTCATTCTTACCAGAATAGGTTGGTGCATGGCAGTTGTCCGCCGAGATTCGACCCCGTCTGAATGCGGCCGCCGCTAGCTCTCTCGACTCAATCAAAATATGGTGAGCGCCAGATTCTACGACCGCGTTCACAAAAAGGTTACATATGGCTCTTCGAACTTTTCGATTTCTGATTTTCTGCCTGTTTGGGATTCTTGTTCCCTCCGTATTTTGTGCTGTACAACCTGACAGCGCAGCTCGCTTTTCCCAGGAAAGCGGCGTCTTCCGCATCGATGCGGGTGAAACCACCTACGCCTTCGGAGTCAACGAGAGGGGGGAACTGCAGACAATTTACTGGGGAGGACGACTGAGCGACCAGGACACGATTCCCGCCCCTAAGGTTGCACATGAGGTAGCCTCCTTTGACTCGCCAGGAACAACCACCCTGCAGGAGTTCTCTGGTTGGGGCGGAGGCATATACGTTGAGCCAGCACTCAAAGTTACGTTTTCTGACGGCAATCGCGATTTGGTCCTCCACTACGTCTCGCAGACAACCAGCAAGGACGGCTTCGTTGTTGTACTCAAGGACATCTCTCGCGACATCTTCGTGGAGCTGCACTACACAGTCGATGAAGCGACAGGCATACTAGGCCGTTCCGCCGTCATCACCAACCGCACAAAACAGCCGCTTACCATCGAGCAAGCCGCAGCGGCAAGCTGGAACCTTCCCAGCGGCACCGACTACAGCCTCCGCTATCTCTCTGGCCGATGGGCGGGTGAAAATAGCCTGAATCAGCAGCAGATTCTGCCGGGTAAAACGGTGTTGGAAAGCCGCCGAGGCTCAACAGGCCACCAGAACAATCCATGGTTCGCCGTCGAGCGTGGCAGCTCGACCGACGAAGACACCGGTGATGTATGGTTTGGCGCCCTTGCGTGGAGCGGCTCATGGAGCATCAGCGTCGAGCAAGATCAACTCCGCCAGGTTCGTATCACAGGTGGTTACAATTCGTTCGACTTCTCCTATCATCTCGCCCCTGGGGGGCAGCTTTCTACGCCTGTTTTCTACGGAGGGTACTCCCATCACGGCATCGGTGGAGCCTCTCGAACCCTGCACCGCTTCGAGCTGGCGCGAATCCTCCCGCAAGCTCCTAAACCTCGCCCGCGACCTATCATCTATAACTCGTGGGAGGCGACCGGATTCGACGTCGATGAAGCCGGTCAGGAGGCACTCGCCGAAAAAGCCGCAAACCTGGGTGTCGAACGCTTCGTCATGGATGACGGCTGGTTCGGGCAACGTAAGGACGATCATGCCGGTCTCGGCGATTGGTATGTCAATCCTAAAAAGTTCCCCGACGGCCTCAAGCCACTGATCAACAAAGTACACTCTCTGGGCATGGACTTTGGCCTCTGGGTCGAGCCCGAGATGGTCAACCCCGATAGCGACCTTTACCGCAAGCATCCTGACTGGGTGCTTAATTTCTCCGGACGCCCGCGCAGCGAATCCCGCAATCAGCTCGTCCTGAACCTCGCACGGCAGGACGTTCGTGACTACATCTTCCAAGTCCTCGATGACCTTCTCAGCAAAAACGACATTGCGTTTTATAAGTGGGACTACAACCGCAACTGGTCTGAACCTGGCTGGGACGCAGCAGCTCCGGACGTGCAAAAGGAGGTCTACGTCAAGTACGTTGATAACCTCTACAGCATCCTCCGCGAGTTGCGCGCCAAACACCCTAAGGTGGAGATTGAATCCTGCTCCGGCGGGGGCGGCCGAGTAGACCTTGGCATCGTCGGCGTCACTGACGAAGTCTGGCCCTCCGATAATACCGATCCCTTCGACAGGCTCACCATTCAGGACGGCTTCACCTATGCCTACACGCCAGGCGTCATGATGGCCTGGGTGACGGACTCCCCTAACTGGGCCAACAATCGTACTACCTCCGTCGAATACCGTTTTCTCTCCTCCATGCAAGGCTCGCTCGGTGTGGGTGCCAATCTGGAGAAGTGGACACCGGACGACTTCGCCGTAGCAAAAGACATGATCGCAGCCTACAAGCAGGTGCGCGAGACCGTACAACACGGCTCTCTCTACCGGCTCATCTCTCCAGAGCACGACAGCGAATACTCAGCCACAGAGTCCGTCTCGCTCGACAAGCAACAGGCTGTCCTGTTCACCTTTCTGCACTCCAGTCAGAAGGGCTACCCGTTCCCTCGCGTGTATCTCCGAGGTCTTGATCCCGCCCGACGATACCGCCTGCGCTTCATCCACAGCGCTAAGGCGTTGGACGCTCCCGAGGTAGCCAGCGGAAGCTACTGGATGGCCCACGGAATCGACGTTCTTCTACACGGAGACTTTCAAGCCGCAGGTATTGTCCTGGAGGCGGCAGCAGTTCACTAGGATCTCCGAGTGCACCGGCTAGATCATCTCCGCCGGCGCACTCGTCAAAGCGATCTCGACCGTCTGCGAGCCTAGCCGTGGATGCGTCGCGGTTAGGCTAACCGCGCCAGTTCGCTCCTTCGCACGAACCCAGACAGCGCCTGTGCCACCTATCAGCGCGAACGGGTTGTCGCCGATCAGCTCTGCCGGCCCATCGAGTTTGAAGGCGATCGGATCATTGGCGTAGGGACGAACGGCGCCGAACTCATCTGTCACTCGCAGCACTACACGGGTTGTATCCGCGCCGTCCGCCGCAAGCGAAGCGTCGTCCGCAAGCAGCATGAACTTCGAATCCACGCCTCGCCCTGAGAGCGACTTCGAGATCACCTGATTGCCCTTCAGGTAGCCATCGATGCGTAGATCACCCCATCCATGCCTCTCGCTCGATGGGATCTTGCTGCGGTCAAAAATGAACGGCGGATAGGTCAGATAGTTAAATTCAGTCCGGTCAGGATCAAGCTCAGTAATGAGTTCCCACGGACTGCCTTCCACCCCATCCTTGCGAATGTAAAACTTCAAATGGTCACAGTTGGAACACACAACAGCCTTCGTAAAGCTGGTTGACTCATCACTGTTTGCCCAGTGAAATGCCGGTTCCAGCACAACCTCTTCGACGGGATCACACTGCGATTTATAAAACCCCGCAGCCGCTTTGGGTTCCCGGAAGATATCCATAACACCGTGATAGCAGATACGGTCGCCCGCGCCGAAGTTTGAATGTGTGTTGTAGTCAAACGCGCACCACCCAATACCGCCTGCATACTGTGGATCGGATGCTAGCTGATTGTGGATACGAGCGTGCCGTAAAGTATGCTCCCGCTGTCTCTCATCATCATCGGTCGTCTTTGTTGGGAAGGTATGTCCAACAAACTCCGTGTTGAGATAGCGTGGATGATTCGGTTTTTTCAGCGGAAACCCGAAATCGTTCATAGTGAACACGTCTTCGAGGAACTCCGACTCCTGAAAGTAACGTATTCCACCCGTTTGACGAGTAGGATCAAGCAAGTGAGCCAAAGCATTTGTTCGGAGATAGAAGCTGTGATCGTCCTTGGATTCGTTGATTCGCACACCCCAAAGGATGATGGACGGATGATTCCAATCCCGCCGGATCATGCGGCCGACGTTGTCGATCGAGATCTGCTTCCAGGGTTCTGGCCCAATATGCTGCCAGCCGGGTATCTCCTCCAACACCAAAAGCCCAATTTCATCGCAGCAGTCAAGAAAGTGTCGCGACTGTGGATAATGTGATGTCCGAACGATGTTGCAATGCAGGTTCTTACGCAGGATTATTGCATCCTGACGTTGTACCCGCGCGGGCATGGCCTGTCCTGCAAATGGAAACGTCTGATGACGATCAAGCCCGCGCAACTTGACGATCTTGCCGTTAAGCGAGAACCCATGATCGGTGAACGTCGCCTCACGAAAGCCAAGTCGGCGTGTATCCTCGTCAATGACATGGCCAGCCTGGAGCAGCCGCACATGAACTGTGTACAGATAAGGATTTTCTAGATCCCAGAGCTTGATCCCATCAATCGCCTTCAGCGAAACCGTCTGACGCGCCGGATCATTGATGGTCTCCGTACTACTGTAAACTGGCGCACTCGTAGACGGATCAGCAGGAGCATCAGGGTCCGGTCCATGGCCGGATGCGACACTATGACTACTCTTGGCTAACGTGTGTTCGCCATCACGTAGTTCGACTTCGAGCGACAATGCTGCCGCTCCAGAAGCGTCCCCCGCCAGAAAGCAGTCCACATCAAGTGATGGTTTGCCGCTCAAAACGCTGTGAGGTCTGGCGAATATGTTGTCGAGGTAGATCAAAGGTACGATCCTGATGGCGACTTCGCGATAGATGCCACCGAAGGTCATGTAGTCAATCTCGTTGCCAAACGGTGGGATATCGATGCGTTCTGTTGAGTCAAGTTGGACTGTCAGAACGTTGTCGCCGTTCTGGCGAAGATGAGGCGTTAGCTCGAATGAAAATGGCGTGAAGCCGCCCTTGTACTCGCCCAAAGAAACGCCGTTGATCCAGACGGTGGAGGCTGTCATCGCTCCCTCAAAATCGAGGAAGACGCGCTTTCCTCGCGCCGCACTTGGCGTTTTGAAGCGCCGGCGATAAGTCGAAATAAACTCGTAGGTCTTGTCGTCGAAGCTATGCCATGGCAGTCGCACGTTGGTGTGCGGAATGACAACTTGCTCAAAAGTGGAGTCGTCAAACTCCACCGTCTCGGCGCCCTCCACCTTGCGAGGGGAATAGCGCCAACCGCGATTGATCGGCAAGTTGAAACGCACAGGAGCGAGAGGTTCCGAGGAAAGCGCCGGAACACCAGGGAGCGCCGCGGCAGCGAGAAAGGTGCTACTTGTCTTTAGAAAATTACGTCTATTCATAGAGTTATTGATCACATGGATCCTTTGAAACATCGGTAAAGGTTTGTCGCAAGAAAGGTCTTCATGCGAATCAAAAAACGGAGGCTACATCTAACTTTCCCTTAGTCGGAAAGTTGCCGTAGGGTTCGTTAGCGCACCCCTAAGTCCCAGGTTCAATTGTGTTGTTCTTTCCAGCTTCAACGTAGACTTATCGCTTGCAAATATCCTCCTCTCACGATCAGCATCTCCTGGTTATCCAGCAGCCAATGAAACCAATTCTCCGAGGTCAAGGATAGAGTTTGACTCTATGCCTCGGGGAAGGGACGGAGCAATCACAAGAGCCTGACTATGTCCTTCAAACCACACAAGGAATGAAGACTGTTCGGATCCTGGGAGCCGCCGCTGGATGATCCACTGATAATAGGCACCCATGTCCGCATCGATCAGGGAGCCCGTGAGATCGAATTCTGGATTGCCTCCGCTGCCGGACATCAGATCATTCATTGGTCTCTGCCGTTGCCGAGGGGCGAAGCGCACGAACAAGGTGAGCGGCTGCGCCCTTCGTAAAACCTCGCGCGCGGCCCATTGAGCAAAGGTCGTGCTGAATATCTGAGTTCCAGAACCCTCTGTGAGCAGCTTGACCTCAAAACGCTCCAGTACCTCGTCTCCTGCTTTGTCGATACCGAGGTCTGTAGGAGATAGGCGTGCCATATGTGTGCGTAGCTCCTCGGGACCCATTCCTGGTTTTCCAATTTCAGTCTGGATGTTTTTCAGCAATGCGGCGCGTACGGGCTCCAGTTTCTGAAACGAAACGCAACTGAGCAGGGAACTGTGATCGGCTGCGCGCCCTCCATCGACATACCAATGCCCATAAGCAACGGGATGTGCCTTCGCCCTGGTTTCGACTGCGGCCAGCAAAAGTTCAACTCCATTCTCAGGCTTGATTTGCTTAAAATAGGTGCCGTGCTCACGCAGATTACGAAAGAGAGGCGCGTCATAAGATACAACTCCCTGCCCGATGACAGCAATTCCGAGCCTGCGCATGACAATTGGTTCGGGCGACGCCGCTATCCGACTGCGATTCCCGTAAGCTATCGCTGCATCCCGGAACGCATCCAGTTGGTGAGTTGTCCAAAGGTATGCCGATAGCTGTTCGACAAACTGAGCAGGCTGGTTGATCCAATCAAGTTTTTCAAGCTTCGGCGAAAGAGAAAGTAGCGAGAATGCTTGAAACCACTCTTTGAGCTGCGCCGGCGCAAGAGAGCTGAGTGTGGCAAGTTCCTGATCGATTGAAGTGCGCTCGGCGGGAAACTTAAAATCGTAGTCAATGACTTCCCGGAGCAGGCTTGGCACGAAGCTGAGTGGTAGCTCTTGCAGTGTTCTCAGGTGGGCTATGACGAGCTTCCTTGATCGGGGTTGATACCCGGAGAACTGTTCCGCTTTGAGATCGCTCGGCAGCATAAACTACAACAACTCGTGGATCGGGACGCCTTGTGACAGCTTGGGCGAGAACCCCATCAGCGCGCCGAGAGTAGGCACAAGATCAATCGATTGCAATGGGCGATCGTACACCATGCCCTGACGAACGCCTGCGCCCAGGGCCATCATCCAAGTGGTGCGTGATGCTGCGTCACCCGTGCGATGATGCTGAAATCCGTTCCCTCCGGCATCCTCGTCGGCATCTCGTCCAAAATCCGGAAGAATAAACATTGTTGTATTGCCTGCGTATTCGGGGTCGGCTTGAACCGATTTCCAGAGCTCCGCGCAAAGACGATCTGTGCGCCGAATAGCTTCAATGTAGAGCGAATAAGCGCCGGTGTGAGCGACATCGATGTCGTGCATGGTGACCCAAAGCAGACTGGGAGACTCCTGTTGCATCAGGCGCTTCGTAATGTACATGGAAAGCTCGTCGGGGCTCGAGATAGTTCGTGCATGAGCCATAAAATCATCGACTGAAAGCTTCAGGACCCTTTCCATCTGCTGCAGTTCGAATTCGCCGCCTCCAATCTGCGGTGTGTAGAGCGGCGTCTCATAATTGTCACGTAGCAAATGGCTGTAATCCGTAACCGCTCCGGATGTGGCTGCACTCAGTAAATGCTTTGGCAAAATAACTTTAGCCCCCAGGCCTGGCCCATAGGAACGATAGTCGCTCTCGCCAATCCGGTTAAAGCCGTTGCTGGGCGCGACCACCCAAGTGCTTGACGGCGGACGATTCAGGTCCTTGCGAAAATACTCGAATACTGTGGGATGTTCGGGTGGAACTGCCGAAAAGTTATTGAGCGTTTCGTAGACGCCGGTCGCCAGACTCGCGGTCGCAACGTAGTGGCCTAATATCCCCTGATTCATCACTTGAGTGAAAAAGCTCGACTGGGGGGCCAGATCGTGGAGCATATGAGGAATATTCTCCTGCCCCTCAGGGGCGAACGTCTCCTGATCCCGAGCGCCTCCGCCAAAGGTGATGACAATAACTTTTCGCTTCTTTGCCGCTACCTCTCCATGCACAAAGGGGCTGCCGCTCATCAGAGCAGTTCCCAGCGCCAGTCCAGCCGTACTGCGCAGAAAATCGCGTCGGCTCCGACCAAGATCTCTGGCAAGTTCATATCGTGCAGGAATTCCCTTGCTGAATGATGATGAAGCAGTCAACTCAAATCCACCTCTATGATCCTTCTTGATAATTCGCCAATTTCTTCCACTCTTCGTGCCCATCGCACATTTTCATGGGACAGCTGAAGCGTGGGACTCAAGGCTTGATGACAGAGCCCGGCTTCGCCGAGTACACAAATTGCTGGACCTCGGCCCTTTCCTTGTCAACAGCGGCCATATGTTGCGATTGGAGTTGCTGATAGACGACGAATTCCTGCTGTGCCTGGTCCTTTTGTCCGGCGCGAACATAGTACTGGCCGAGACGGTAGTGAGCATCTGGAAGATCAGGATTCAGTTCCAGTGCACGCTGGTATTCTGGAAGTGACTTAGCTAACTGATGCTGGTCTGCGTAGAGGATGCCTAGTTGCAAGTGCGTGTCTGCAATGGTTCCATCCAATGCTATCGACTTTTGCAGCAAGGACTCCACCGCAAGGAAATCTACACTGGCTTCTTCCAGCCGTTTTCCCTTCCATAAACTCACCGCGTAATAGTACTGGGCCAGCGCGTTGCCCGGCTGGAGCTCAGAGTAGCGTCGGAACCTCTGGATTACATCATCGGCCTGGTTCGGGGAACTGAGGTAAGACTTGGATAGAAACAGATAACATCGCGGATCGGCGGGGTCTAGATCTGCTGCCGCAAGCAAGGACCTGATCGACTGCTCATAGTTGCCACGTGAATACAACGCCATTCCCAGTCCGATCAGCAGCCGCGGTGAGGTCGGGTAACGCTTCGTAGCCAGCTGGAAGACATCAATGGCTGGTTCGTATGTCCTGTGGAGAAGAAGTTCGCTTCCCAAAGTAAAGAGGTTGTCCTCGCTCGGATCCATTTGAGCTGCAATTTGAAACTCGTTCGCCGCTTGAATAAATTTTCCATCCTTCTCTTCGATCTGACCCAGCAGGTTGTGCAGTTCGCCGGTGTTCTTTTGCTGCACAATGCTCTGGATAAGCTGCCGCGCATCGCCAAGCTGTCCAGTGAGAAAGAAGGCCAGAGCCAGATCGTAGCCGTTGGTGTAGGAGGAAGGGTTGATTCGTTGTGCCTGTTCGAGGAGAGGAAGCGCATCCGGAATCTTATTGGACTGAAGATAGAAATCAGCCAGGTTGTGGTTAGCATCGAAATCCTGAGGCTCGAGAGCGAGCGCTTTACGAAACTGCGCTTCTGCCAAATCTAGCTTTCCCGAATGGGAGAGATTCGTTGCCAAATTCGTTCTGGCGACTGCTGAATCCGGTTTCAGCCGGACCGCAGCTTCGAGGTGTTTCAGAGCTTTCGCATCCTCCGACTCCGCCGCGTAGACTAGCCCCAAAAGCTCATGGATCTCAAAGCTCTGCGGTGCGGAGGGTACAAGGTGTTCTAGTTGGGCTGCTGCCTCTGCAAAGTGCCCTGCATCGTATTGCGCTACCGCAGACTGGAACTGGCGATCCAGCTTCTGATTGGGCTTGTCTTCGGCTGCTGCAGACCTCATGTAGACAAGGAGAATAGAAAACATCACCAGCCGGAACCGAGACCCCCTGCTCATAGTCCACCTCTGCTGTCACCGCGTGAGCGAAGCCCTACGCAGAAGAACACCCTTGGAAGGCACTCAATACATTGACTTCCAAGGGCGTTTCCATCATAGCCTAGTAGTAGAGCTTCAGGGCAAACTGTATCTGCCTTGGAGCGGTGCGCGTTGATCCAATTTCACCGAAGTTGGAACTGGTGAAATTGCCAGAGTTTGAAACACCAACAACGCCGTTGCCATTGAAATTAGGTGCATTGAAGTTTGCATGGTTGAGGACGTTGAAGAACTCGGACCGGAACTGCATCGAGAAGCGCTCGGTAAGCTGGAAGGCTTTGAATGCTGAGAAGTCGAACGTCTTGATTCCCGGTCCTGTGGTTGTCGCGGGATTTCCTCCTAGTAAGCCGGTCCCTGTCAAGGGAATGCAGCCCGCTGTAGGCGCAGACCCCAGCGGACAAGGCTGCTGGAAGGCGAGAGGATTTCCGAACCAACTCAGTTTTCCGTTCGAGTCGGTGTGCAGCCCAAGTTTCTGGGGCTGTCCCGGGACATTAAGGTCATCGCAATTTGTTCCGGCAGTGGTTCCGGACGGGCAACTGAGAGTAATCGGCTGGCCTCCCTCGACGGTTACGATCCAATTTCCGCTCCACCCACCAACAACTGCGTTGGTGAGCTTCCCTGAGCTGCTAAGGAATTGTTTTCCCTTGCCAAAGGGCAGCTGATACCCGCCGCTGAAGTGGAATACATTTCGAATATCGAACCCAGCAAGGGCTTGATCGAAAGAGGGGCCAAGACCTGGTATGGAGGGAGCGCGGTAGCCGCCGATACTTCCGCCATTGAGCAGGTCGCCAGCATCCGAAAGCGTCTTCGACCAAGTGTAGGTGGCGAGGTAGCTCAGGCCTTTCCAGTCCAGCTGTTCGAGCTTGGTTTGTAAGCCGTTGTAGTTACTGTTTCCTATCGTTCTCTGGTAACTTCCATTGCGTGCAAAATCTGGAAAGGGAATTGCGGTCGATAGATTTGTGCCGACCGGGAGGAGTTGAGTCACATTATTGTTGCCAACCCCTGTTTGAAGATTCCATGCGTCGGTAAAGACATACCCAACCTGCATGCTCAGTGTGGGGGTCAACGAATATTGAACGGTAAGGTTAGAGCTCAAGGTGACGGGAGTTTTGAAGTTGAACTGAAGTCCCTCTAATTGAAGTCCCTGAGCGTTGACATTGGCAGGCGTAAAGGCGAGACAGGAGAAACCAGACTCAAAGGTTGCGGTTCCACCCGGTCCCCCCGTTGCACATCCGGCATACGGAGTGTTGGCACTTACAGGTGAGACGGCATCTTGAATTTGATAGTTGAAGTTATAGACAAAAGGATAGTTTTCCCCGATATTGGGTCCGTATCCTTGATTTTCAAATGAGTTATAGAACATGCCCGCGCCGCCGCGCACCACAGCCTTTGGTGTAATTTGATACGCAAATCCTACACGCGGTGCAAAATTATTCTTTTGCGTTTGCAACAGTCCATTCCCGTACTTGTTGGTCTGCACAAGTGCAATTCCATCCTTGGCCAACAGAGTGACAAAGCTCGGGGACAAAGTCCTGACGTCCTTCCCGGAGGCGGGGATAAGATACTCCGGTTTACCGTCCGGCGGGCCGCTCTGGATGAAGTTGGCTTGGCCGCCATTGGATTCGGAGATCGGTCCAAAGTAGTCCCAACGCAGGCCAAGGTTGAGAGTCAATCTGGGGTTTACCTTCCAGTCGTCCTGGAAGTACGCCGCGAAGTAGTTTTTCGCATCGTAGGTCTTGTTGATGTTAGAGGCTTGTACCTGATCGGAACCGCCCGAGTAATTAACACCATTCGGAACGGTCGCCAGCTCCGGTTGCAGTAGAAATTGTGCCAGCCCCGTACTGCTGCTGTTGTTATTCGGAATATCCGTGTAGGTGCCGTCGTAGTCGAACTGGCCTCGCGAATAAGCGGGCTGCAGTGTCGAAAACTTCACGTGTTGGTATTCAATACCCGTTTTGAAGTTGTGCGTGCCGTAGATTTTCGTAAAGTCGTCGGTGATCTGGAGCGTCTGGCTAACTTCGTCTGAAGGCAGGAAGTTATTACCGCCCAAGGTCGCCAGGCCACCAAAGGTGAAGCCAGGAAGTCCTCCGTTTTCAGCCACCTGCGGAATACCCTGAATTCCAAATTGGGCTGGGATTCCCAGCGTATTGCCCTCAGGGCCGACTCGGGTAGTGTGGAGATGGTTGAACCCCGCGCGCGCTACGTTGACTGCGCTGGGCGAAAACGCGTGGGTAAATCCTAACGCGGCCTGATCAGCTTTAGCAGTCTGATCGCCTTGCTGGAAGGCGCCGCCGTCTGCAATGCCGCCAAAGGTGCCGGGAATGAACTGAGGGTCATCCACGTAACTGAAACGAAAGAATACCTGGTTTTTATCGGTGGGATTGAAATCGGCACGGACATCAAAGGCGTTGCGCTCTTCGGTCCCGTTGGGAGAGGATGCGAAGTTCGTAGAGAACGATCCATTTGTCGGCGTTGGGTATAGATTCAATAGCTTGATTGCGTTCGGATCCAAGCGACTGGTCGGAATCTGATTGAGGCTGCAGGCGGAGGCTGAAAAGGTTGTGGTGGAGGGAGAACAGCTGCCGAAAGGATCGCGAACATATCCGGTACTTGTTGCCACGATGCCGGACACGGGATCGACCGCGCCCAATGTAACCGCTCGCGTTGTTGCAGGATCGAGGACGGTGCCGAGCGGTATCTGCCTACCCAAGGCATCCGGCCGCAAAGCCCCACCCTGTCCGCTGATAATGTCCGACAGGTTGCTGAAACCGCTGTTGCGTTCCCCCAGGGTCGGGACTGTAGCTGTTGTAGTAGCACCCTGTACGCGTCGCAATCCTTCATAATCGCCAAAGAAAAATAGCTTGTTCCTTAAGATCGGCCCCCCAATGGACGCTCCAAATTGGTTCTGGCGTAGCTCAGCCTTTGGAGTTCCATTGTTGTTTGAAAACCAGTCCGCCGCGTCGAGTTTGTCGTTTCGCAAAAACTCCCAGACCGTACCGTGGAAACTGTTGGTACCGGATTTGATCGTAGCGTTGAGAACAGCACCTGCAGAGCGACCGAGATCGGCACTGAAGTTTGCAGTGACAACCTTGAATTCCTGGATAGCGTCCACCGGAGGAAGAACGATAAAATTTGTTCCGTTCAGAAAGTCGACGGTGTCGGAGTTGTTGTCAATGCCATCCAGCAGATAGTTATTTTGTGAAGGGCGCAGGCCGTTAGCGGAGAAGGCGCCGGAGGCCGCGTTACCTCGTGTGTCGGCCTGCGGTGTGTTCACGCCTGCTCCAAGCTGCGCCAAGAACGTAAAGTTGCGGCCATTCAGAGGAAGATCATTCACGGTCTTCTCACCGATAACCTGACCGACCGATCCCTCATCGGTCTGCAGCAAGGGGGGCGCGGTGTTCACCTCAACGGTTTCAGTTGTAGCGCCGGTCTTCAGCTGGACGTTGACCTGTAAGTGCTGTTGCACGTTAACCTGGAGATTTTCCTGGGTAGTCGTAGAGAACCCAGCGGCAGTGACGGAAACGGAATAGTTTCCAATTCTGACTGGTGTAAAGATGTACTCGCCGCTGCTTTTCGTAGTGGTCTCCAGGGATAAACCTTCGTCCTTGTTCAAGAGCGTCACTTTCGCGTTGGGAATAACCGCGCCGGACGCGTCTTGCACTATTCCAGCGACTGACCCCTGATCTACCTGGCCGAACACAGGTTGAGGTTGCACCAGAAGAAAGAACACGCAAGTAAGGCTTACGTAAGCGAAGCGTCCAAACCAATTCACAGCATTGCGATCAAGAGCCATCCGAATAACCTCCGTTTTTTTGCTCTGCGGTCTTGCGCTGCCAAAGCTAGCTGCGCTGACTCGATTGAAGTAACCGATTACATTTGGATCGCGTTGAAGCTAGAACAACCCAATGACCTTTGTCAATCAAAATGATTACGCAGTCATCCACCATTCAGCGGACTGCTCCTACGAGGGCGGGGGTTGCGTTCGGACATGCTTCTGGGCTGGGTAAGGCCTTGATGCTAACATTGCCGTCTACACGGAACCCTCTGAATGTCACGTCACAAGAACGAAAATCAATTCCTTTCACGACGGAGACTCCTCAAGAGTTTAGGCCTAGCCCCAATACTCTTCCGTTCAGCACCTTTCCATGCGTCTTCATTTCTGTTTGGCCCCCCGAAGATCCTCCCGAGTCGAGCTTCAGGCTTCTCATTCGCCGACATCCGACTAACACCCCATTACCCGGAGAAGTCTCCTCTGGACGACGTCCTCCACCTTGTGGCTCCCGGTTCGGATGAGTACATTACTGAGAAATACGCCTTTGAAATCGGGTTACAGCTGAACCAGTGGAGCCAGGCACTTCGGGCATCAGCCCACGATCTTTCAGCCTTGGCCAAGTTACTAGATCCGTCAATTGAAGCCTCTCCGCTGGTCCCCGCCAAGAAAACCACACTGCGCTCGGGGGATGGGATCGATGTCGTAAGGAGGCAGTTTGCCACCGATGTCGTTCCTGGACGTGAGCGATTTCTCAAGGAGATCCAAGACTGGCTGGGGCATGTCTCGTGTGTGGAAACCGCGGAGTTCGAAATTACTGGTATCGATGAGATCGCGAGTGTCCCACTAACGGTTCGCCTCGATATCCGATACGACATCGTAGCCCACCGAAACGATCAGCGCCGTGAGGAGCGGGTTGGATCGTGGCGCACCGACTGGTCGCGCGATGAATCCCTCAATTCTCCCCAGGCCTGGAAAGCTCATAGATGGGAGGCTAGTCAAGAAGTCCTGAGCATTACAGACGGGCCCGCGTTTATCGATATCACGTCTCAAGCTCTTGGCGGAACGGAATCGTACACTGACCAGATGCTTCGCGGATCCGATTATTGGCGCACTGTCTTGGATGGCGCATGCGGCATCGATATTTACGGCAACAACGGTGTGGCGGCAGGGGACTTCGACAACGATGGATTCGATGATCTCTATGTCTGCCAGCCGGCGGGGCTGCCCAACAGGCTCTATCGCAACCGGGGTGACGGAACTTTTGAAGACGTAACAGAAAAGTCAGGAGTCGGAGTGCTTGACAATACCGCGTGCGCTCTCTTCGCCGACTTTCAGAACAACGGGCTTCAGGACCTTCTCGTGGTTTGTAGCAGCGGACCCCTGCTCTTTCTGAATAAAGGGGACGGAACGTTCGGGATCAAGCGCGACGCCTTCAAGTTTACGAACCCTCCTCAAGGATCGTTTACGCATGCGGCTATTGCTGACTACGATCGCGACGGACGTCTCGATATTTACTTCTGCCTGTACAGCTACTATTTGGGTCTCGATCAATATCACTATCCGGTCCCCTATTTCGACGCCCGCAATGGACCAGCAAATTGCCTGCTGCACAACGAAGGGAACGCGACGTTTGTAGAAAAGACCGAAGCGGCAAGATTGAACGTGGATAACAATCGCTATAGTTTCGCCTGCGCCTGGGGCCAATCCACCTCCAGCGGCTTGCCCGATCTTTATGTAGCCAATGACTTCGGGCGCAATAACTTGTATTGCAACAATGGGGATGGAACGTTCGATACCGTCTCGAACTTAGCCCAGGTTGAAGATGTGGGTGCCGGGATGAGTGCCTGTTGGTCCGACTTCAATAACGATGGAAATCAGGATATCTACGTCTCCAATATGTGGTCGGCGGCCGGCCAAAGGGTTTCAATGCAGAAGCATTTTCAGGAAAAAGCTCCGGAGAACATTCGGGCACTCTACCGGAGACATGCGCGAGGCAATGCGCTCTATCGAAACGAGGGGAACGGGGCGTTTCAAAACGTCAGCCAACAAGCCGGGATCGAGATGGGTCGCTGGGCCTGGTGCTCAGATCTGTGGGACTTCGATCATGACGGCTACCCTGACCTCTACGTCGCGAATGGGTACATCTCCGCTCCTGAGCGGAAATTAGAGCAGAGTGACCTTGGCAGCTTTTTCTGGCGGCAGGTAGTAGCGAAATCCCCAGAAGACGCCACGCCCTCGTTAGCTTATGAGCATGGATGGAATGCTCTCAACGAATTGATTCGTTCGGACACCTCGTGGAGCGGCTATGAAAGAAATGTAGCGTTCGCGAACAACCGCGATGGCACGTTTTCCGAGGTTTCGGGCGCGCTTGGATTGGACTTTCCTGAAGACAGCCGCTCCTTCGTTCTCGCCGATCTCGACCATGACGGACGCTTGGAACTCATCCTCAAAAACCGCAATGCCCCTCAGCTAAGGATTCTTCACAACGGGATGAAGGATATCGGCGACTCGATTGCATTCCGCTTGCGAGGGACTAAAAGCAATCGCGATGCCATCGGAACGGCCATTACAGTCGAAGCAGGAAATCTAAAACAGACAAAATATCTGCAGGCAGGCTCAGGGTTTTTAGCTCAGCATTCCAAAGAGGTGTTCTTCGGAGTTGGAAAACCGGAAGGAAAGATCCGGGTCACGATTCGCTGGCCAAGTGGACTCTCCCAGAAATTCGAGGATTTACCGGTAAACCATCGGATCGAAATCGAGGAAGGCGCCTCCACCTTTATCGCTAAGCCTTTTGCAGCGCCAAATCCTTCCTACGCACAAGCAAGTCCGCCGCCGATATTAGAACCGTTGCCATCTCAGGTAGACACATGGCTTATTGAGCCTCTAATCGCACCGGAGTTTTCCCTGTCGGATCTTTCGGGCAGCATGCGAGAACTCCGATCGCTACGGGGTGGCTTCGTGCTTCTCAACTTTTGGGCGACAACGGTGCCACTCTGCCGCGAGCAGCTGAGACTTCTTCATCATCACCAGTCAGAGTTCGCCGCAAGTCAACTGAAAATTCTCGCGGTAAGCGTCGACAACGCGGGCGATCTCGGAAAGGCTCGCTCCTTCGCAGCGCAGGAAAATTTCTTCTTTCCAGTCGTTTTTGCAACAGAAGACGTGGCAGGGATCTATAACATCATCTATCGTTACTTGTTTGATCGTCGCAGGGACCTCGCGATTCCGACCTCCTTCCTGCTAGACAGGGAGGGCATGATCGTTAAAGTGTATCAGGGACAGATTAGCCCTGAGCGTCTGCTTGAGGATGTAAGATCTGTGCCAACCACGCCGTCCGGTCGCATGCAAAAGGCGACGCCTTTTAGTGGAGTACTCTACCAGGGAGCATTCCTGCGTAATGATTTTACTTACGGAGTAGCGCTCTTCCAGCACGGTTACCTCGAACAAGCCGCGGAATCATTTCGACAGGTCATCGCCGCCAAGCCGGATGATCCCGAAGGCTATTACAACTTGGGAACACTCAACCTGCGGAGAAATGACTTCAAGCAGGCACGTCAATATCTTCAACAGACTCTGAAGCTGCGTCCAGACTATCCCGAGGC
>Ga0302324_100002010_pt1 | contig 48135 bp, 37 predicted proteins | sample Palsa_T0_1_FD_201949 | JGI IMG/M metagenome (GOLD analysis project Ga0302324, IMG submission 201949) | Peat permafrost microbial communities from Stordalen Mire near Abisko, Sweden - Palsa_T0_1 | ecosystem: Environmental > Terrestrial > Soil > Palsa > Peat permafrost | place: Sweden: Abisko...
CAACGATGGGCACTCGGTCGACGCACTGTGGGACGTGTCGTTCGACCTCGAACGCGGCGAGGTCCTCGCCATCGTCGGTCCTTCGGGCGTCGGGAAGTCGACGTTACTGGCAGCGCTTGCGGGGCTCGTGCGGCCGCGCGTCGGGGCCGTGACGACTCGGCATGGTGCGCTGGTTGCGCCGACGTCTCGCCACGCCATCGTCTTCCAGGATGGCGCGCTCTTCCCGTGGCTCACTTTGCAGCAGAACGTCACCTTCGCTCTCCGTCGTCGCGGGTTCACACGGTTCGAGCGACAAGAGCGCTCGAGCGACTTGCTCAGGCGTGTGCGTTTGGCGGGTCACGGCGACAAGTTTCCACACGAGCTTTCAGGCGGCATGAAGAAGCGGGGCGCGTTTGCTCGAGCCCTTGCCACGGATCCCGAGGTGCTCTTGCTCGACGAGCCGTTCTCTGCCCTCGACGTCGCCACACGCGCCGAGCTGCATGACGAGCTGCTTTCCCTCTTCAGCGCTCGTGGCGTCGGCATCGTGATCGTGACGCACGATCTGACGGAAGCAGCGATGCTGGCCGATCGCATCATCGTGCTCGATGGTCCGCCCGGCGAAATCGTGAGCGAGGTGGCCATCCGCGCACCTCGGCCGCGTCATGCCGACGATACGGTGGTCGAAGCTGCCTGCGCCGATCTCGCAAAGGCCCTCACGCGGCGCAGGGGGGAGGAACGGCATGAAGCGCATGTTGCCCGTAGCGGTCGCGCTCTTGGTCTGGTCGCTCGCGTCGTGGGCGCTCGCTAGTCCACTATTGCCAGGGCCCACGAGCGTTGGCGCCGCGCTCGTGTCGTCGCTGCGCGACGGCTCGCTCCCGTGGGCGCTCGTGACCACATTCGCGCGGCTCTTCGTAGGTTACGTCCTCGCCCTCGCGTTCGGTGTGGTCGCGGGTGTCGCCACGGCGCGTGTCGCGTGGGTGCGGGCCTCGCTCGGACGAACGCTAACGGGCCTCAGCGGTGTGCCGTCGGTGTGCTGGCTTCCGCTGGCGATCCTCTGGTTTGGGTTGTCGGAGGCCGCCATCTTGAGCGTCGTTGTGCTCGGCGCGCTCGTGCCCGTGGCGATCGCGACGGAGGCAGCGGTGAGGCACGTACCCACCGAGCTCGAGCATGCGGCTCGCACGATGGGGGCGAGCGGTGTCGGCCTCCTCGTGACGGTGACACTACCGGCCGCGTCAGTAGGCATCACGGCAGGCGCAAAGCTCGGTTTCGGCTTCGCCGTGCGCGCGCTCCTCGCAGCCGAGCTCGTCTTCGTCTCGGGTGGCCTCGGCCAGGTGCTGGAAACAGGCCGGGACATGGGCGACACGGCGCTCGTCATTGGCGTCGTCACGGTGTTGCTCGTCGTCGGACGCGTCGTCGAGACGCTCCTGTTCTCTCCCGTCGAGCGTGAGCTCGTCAGGCGGTTTGGAGGTGCCTCGTGAAAGCGAAGAGACGCGGTGTCGTGTATTTGGTTGGCGCCGGGCCAGGGGATCCGGAGCTGCTCACCGTTCGAGCCAGCCACTTGCTCGCGAGCTGTGAGGTGCTGGCACACGACGAGCTCGTTTCCGAGGCCATCCTCTCGCTCACGCCACGTGGAGCCGAGCGCATTCGCGTCGGACGGCGCGCGAGAGGCGTACGCCATCACGATGCACGCATTCACCCGCTCGTGATCGAGCGAGCGCTCGACGGGCTCGACGTGGTCCGGCTCAAGGGCGGTGACCCGATGGTCTTCGGGCGCGGCGGCGAAGAGATCGACGAGCTCCGCGCCGCCGGGATTGCATTCGAAGTCGTCCCCGGCATCACGGCGGCGCTCGGTGCAGCCGCAGCGCTCGCCTTCCCGCTCACCCATCGCGACAGCGCGCACGCCGTCACCCTCCGCGCGGCGCGCACGGCGAAGTCCTCGAGCAAGCTCAGCGGTGAAGAGACATTGGTTTATTACATGGGGCTCGCGGAGCTCGAAACGACGTGCCGCGAGCTCGTCGCCGCGGGGCATTGGAAGAGCACACCTGCACTCGTGGTGTCGTCTGCGACTCGACCCGAGCAGCGCCACGTGCTCGGGACGCTCGCGAACGTTTGCCAGCGCGCGCGGAGCGAACGCCTGGAATCCCCCGCGCTCCTTTTCGTCGGTGAGGTCGTCTCGCGAGCCTCTCTTGTCACGTCGCGCGCGCCCACATTGCGCTTGGCGCGAACCGGGTGACTAAGACCTCAGCGCCTGCACCAGCTCGGCGAAGCGCAAACCCATTGGGCGGCCCTCGCGCTTCCAGCGACGCCTGAGATCCCGCGCGATCTCCACGTAGCGGTCTTCGGGCAAGAGCTGCTCGATGAGTTCGCGCAAGAGACGCGTGAGGGCGGGCGCCTCGCCGCCCGACGAGATGGCCACGGTCACGGGGCCGCGACGCACGACGGCCGGCGAGATGGCGCTCGCGTTCGCGAGATCGTCGACCGCGATGATGAACACCCGCAGACGAGCGGCCGCCTGGGCCAGACGGCGCTGGACGCTCGAGTCATCCGTGGCAGCGACGACCAGCCACGACCCCTCGAGATCGGCCTCGTCGAATGCTCGCCGGATCCAGTGGGCTCCTTCGGGAACTTCTCCGGCGACGTCGGGCGCTACGATCGTGACATCCGCACCGGCCAGCGTGAGCTCCTTGGCTTTTCGCGTGGCTATCTGTCCGCCACCAACGACGATGACGCGCTTGCCCTCTAGTCGCAGAAACAACGGAACGAACATGCCTTCACTATACGAGAGGAGCCCGAACGTCGCAATCAGTGAACCTCGTGCATCAGCCGCTTGAGCGGCCACACGAGGACGGCAAGAAGCGCTGCCCCGATGAGCGACGTCCACACGAAGAGCCAGAAGTAGTCGGTGGGCGTGACGCGACCCCACGACTCGCCGATGCTGCCGCCTGCGTACTGGGCCACCGAGCTCGTGAGCAACCACACGCCCATGAAAAGGGAGCCGAACCGCCTCGGAGCGAGCTTGGTCACCATCGAGAGGCCGACGGGGGAGAGGCATAGCTCGCCGAGCGTCGCGAAGAGGTAGCTGAGGAGGAGCCAGAGACCGGTCGTGCGCGCGCGCTTGCTGCTCTCGTCCTCGAGCTCGGTGATGGCTTCACGAAAGTCGGCGGGGGGCGCGGCGGCGGCGAGCGCCGAACGCGTCGGAGCGTCGGCGTGCTTCGTGAAGCGGAGTGTCCGTGACGCCGCATCCCACAGAACGCCTTGTTCCTTCGCGGAGGCGTCGTCGAAAGGCATCTTGAATGTCGGCGCCGTGATCGGGAAGGTGCTCGGGGCGACTGCCGTTGCGCCCTTCGTCGCATCATCGAGCGACTTGGCCCACTGGACCCAACCGGACGGAGCCGTCCGCTCGAACATCTCCTGAACGACGTAGGGAGCAAGCACGCCGTGAACCTCGATCACGTGGGCACCCACATCGACCTTGAGGCGGCCGGCGTCGACTGGCTTGATGGTTGCGTTCTCGTCCGAAACGATTCCGACCACGCCGCCGGGCATGAGCTGCAAGCCCGCGGGAAGAGCGAATGGCTTCGTCACCTGTGACTTCACGTTGTTCTCGCTGACCGCGCCGACGACCATGATGGCGAACGAGGCAGCCATGAAGATCATCGCGATGAAGATCTTCGTCGGGGTGCGCGGCTCCCATCCACGCCGCGCGAGCATCACCCACCCGGCCGAGAACAGCGGCGCAAACAGCAAGATGAAGATGGGGTTCGCCGATTGGAACGACTCGGCGGTGTAGGCGCTCTTACCGATGTGGCGGTTGGTGAAGAACTCCGCCCAAAGGTTGAGGGCGTTGCCTGCCTGCTCGAATGCCATCCAGAAGAGCACGACGAAGATGAAGAGGACGAAGATGACGATGCTCTTGTCCTTCGCGGCACCTCGGAGGGTCCGCAGCAGGATGCCCATCGCGAGAAACACGATCCCGAACGCGGTGGGCATCACGAGGCCGGTGGGTTTCTCGACGCGCGTGTAGACGAGCCACGCGTAATACGCCGGGAGCGCGACGGCGAAGACGAGCAGCGCGTACGGATAGAGCCTCGACAGAACTCCGGAGATGCCCGTCACTCCGGGTTTGTCGTCATCGGAGACCTCGGTCTCTTTGCTCGCGGCGGCGGGCTCACGGTAGCCGGCTTCCTTCGCGGGGTCGGCGGCCTTCGCGGTTTCGGCGCGCTCGTCACGGCGAACCTCGCGCATGGTGCGGAGATCATTGCCGGCGAGCGTGACGGCCTTCGTGACCGTGCGCTGGCCCACGAGGAAGTTCACGAGCCCGACGATCATGCCGATGCCCGCGAGGGCGAAGCCCCAGTGGAAGCTGTGCGTCTTCTCGCGCACCGCAGCGCACCAGATGGGCGCGATGCCCGCGCCGACGTTGATGCCCATGTAGAAGATGGTGAACGCGCCGTCGCGCCGAGGATCGTCCTTCGTGTACATCTTGCCGACCAGCGTCGACATGTTCGGCTTGAAGAACCCGTTGCCCGCGATCAGACACGCGAGCGCGAGGTAAAAGACCGGGATGGGCTCGAAGGCCATCAAGAAGTGCCCGATCGCCATGAGCGTGCCGCCGATGACGATCGAGGCGCGAAGCCCGATGAACTGGTCGGCGAGAAACCCGCCAATGAGCGGCGTCAGGTAGACGAGGCTCGTGTACCACTTGTAGACGCTCGATGAGTCCTGCGGCTGCCAGCCATGGTGCTCGATGAGATAGAGCACGAGCAGCGCACGCATGCCGTAGTAGCTGAAGCGCTCCCACATCTCGGCGCCGAAGAGGAAGTAGAGCGCCCGCGGATGCTTCCCCGCTTCGACCGTCCCCACCATCGCGACAACCGCGTAGCCAAGCAGCACGAACGAGACGACGAGCTCGAGCACGCGGGCATGTCACGCTCCGCGCATGGCAGTGTCAAGGCTGCGAACGTCGGGATGTCAGCTCGACACGGGACGCCCCGGCCAGCCATAATGGCCCAGCACAACTGACATGGCATCGTCTCCCGTCGAAATCGGCAGCCTCATTGCAGGCAAGTACCGTGTCGAGCGCGTGCTCGGGCAAGGTGGGATGGGCGTCGTCGTCGTTGCGATGCACGACGAGCTCGACCAGCGCGTGGCCATCAAGTTCCTCTTGCCGGACGCGCTGAGCGATGCCGACTGGGTCTCGCGCTTCGCCCGCGAGGCGCGCGCCGCAGCTCGCATCAAGAGCGAGCACGCCGTCAAGGTGTACGACGTCGGCAAGCTCGAGAGCGGCGCTCCTTACATGGTGATGGAGTATCTCGACGGCCGCGATCTCCAGACCATCTTGACCGACCGCCAGCGGATGCCCGTATCCGAAGCGGTCGAGTACATGCTCCAGGCGTGTGAGGCCATCGCAGAAGCCCACGGCGCCGGTGTCGTCCACCGCGATCTGAAGCCCGCCAACCTCTTCGTCACGAATCGCACCGACGGGTCGTCCTGCGTCAAGATCCTCGACTTCGGCATTTCGAAGATGACCTCACTCACAGGAGCACGAGATCAGGTGGTGACGAACACGACGGCCATCGTCGGCTCGCCGCTCTACATGTCGCCCGAGCAAATGAAGGCGTCGAAGAACGTCGACCGGCGCACCGACATCTGGTCGCTCGGCATCATCCTGCAGGAGCTCGTGTCGGGCCTGCCGTCGTTCGTCGCCAACACGACGGCGGAGCTCTGCGCGCTCGTCCTCACCGACAAGCCGACGCCCCTGCGCAGCACGCTGCCGGATGCCCCTCCCGGCCTCGACGCGATCATCGAAAAGTGTCTGCGAAAGTCGCCCGACGAGCGCTTCGCCACGATTGCCGAGCTTGCGTTGGCGCTCGAGCCCTTCGGGCCTGCCTCCGTCAAGACATCGGTCGAGCGCATCGTGCGCCTCACGGGAGGTCAGCCGGCTCCCGCTTCGGTGCCGATCGTTCCGTTCGGGCAGCGGGCAGGCGACGTGTCGTCGCTCGGGCAGACGGAGATGAGCGACTTGCGTCCGGTTTCTCGTACTGCCGCCGACGTGGAGCAAGATGCGCCGACGATCACGACACAGCCTCCGGGCGGCACGGCTGCTGCGTGGGGCTCGTCGCGAAAGACGTCGAGCAAGTCGCGCATGCCGTTCGTGATTGCCGGCGGGGCGTTGGCGGCCATCGCCGTGCTCGCGATCGTGTTCGTCGCAGTGAAGAAAGACACGCCTACGACCCCGCAGACCTCCTTCGCAGCAACGCCGCCGCCCCTGACGCCGACCACGGTGGCGCCCGTGATCACGCACGAGCCAACGAGCATTCCGACCGCAACCGCAATTACCGAGCAGACCGCCACCCCGTCGGTGGCCACTCCAACCATGACGGCGATGATGGCGACCAAGCCAACGACAACGGCCAAGCCAACACCAACGGCATCGGCGAAGAAGAACAACCTCGCTCCTGTCGACACGACGGGCTTCGGAGGACGGAATTGAGGACGAAGATCCTCGTCTTGCTCGCGATGTGCGCCGCCTTCACGCCAGCGATCGTTCTCGCGCAATCGGCACAAGACAAGGCGGACGCCGAGGCATTGTTCAACGCGGGCAAAGCTGCGCTCGCACAGAACAACTTCGCGGAGGCGTGCCCGAAGTTTGCCGAAAGCCAGAGGCGCGATCCGGCGATCGGTACGGCGCTCTACCTCGCAGAGTGTTACGAGCGGAGCGGTAGGATGGCGAGCGCGTGGGCGCTGTTCCATCAGGCCGAGGACATGGCGAACCAACGCCGCGACAACCGCGCACCCATCGCAAAGGCCCGCGCCGACAGGCTCGTCCCGTCGAAGTTGGTCGTGCTCACGACCGGCGCCGACACACCCGGGCTCGAAGTGCGGCGTGACGGGGAGCGGCTGTCGAGCGTGCAGTTCGGCCTCGCGTCGCCCATCGACGGTGGCCGGCACGTCATCGTCGCGACAGCGCCTGGCAAGAAGACGTTCGAATGGACGGGCGATGTCCCCGAGCAACGAGGCATCGTGACGGTCACGATCCCCCCGCTCGAAGTGGCGGCAGCGCAAACGACGCCCATCGCGACAGCGACCGTGACCGTGCCCACTCCCCCCGTGACGGCAACGACGACCATCCCTTCCGTTCCAACGACTCCACCGCCTCCGACCGACAGCGGCAGTAGGGGTCTCGGTGGCGGAAAGATCGCAGGACTCGTCGTGGGGGCGGTTGGCCTGGCTGTGATTGGCGTCGGCACGACGATGGGGCTCGTGGCGAACGGCAACTACCAAGCAACGAGCAACACGCCGGACAATTGCACGAGCGCCACCTGCCCGACCCAAGCTGGCGCCAACGACCGAAACTCCGCGAAGACCCTCGCCGACCTGTCGACGGGGGTCTTCATCGGCGGGAGCATCGCGTTCGTCGGGGGCCTCGTTCTCTTCCTCGTGCTCCCGAAGCCCGCGAAGACGACGGCGGCACGGCTCACCGTCACGCCGCTGTTCGACGCGCAAGGCGGCGGAGCGATGCTGTCCGGACGATTCTGAGTGGTGGATCCGGCGCCCGACGCCAAGTCGGAGCAGCAGCTCTCTCGCCTCGGCTACGCGCAGGAGCTCCTGCGGTCGATGGGAGGCTTCTCGAGCTTCGCGTTGAGCTTCTCGATCATCAGCGTGCTGACGGGCGTCTTTTCGACCTACAAGATCGCGATTCAAGCTGGAGGACCCGCGGGGCTTGGCCTCGGCTGGCCGCTCGTGTGCGCCGGTACGATGCTCGTCGCCCTCGCGATGGCCGAGCTCGCGAGCGCGTTTCCGACGGCCGGAGCCCTCTATCACTGGTCCGCGCTTCTCGGAGGACGGTCGTTCGGATGGATGGTGGCAGCGATGAACCTCGTCGGGCAGATCGCGCTCGTCGCGGCGATCGACTTTGCGTGTGCGAAGGCGCTCGCGTCGACCCTCGCCCTCGGAGAGCGGTCGCAGCTCCCTCTGTTTTTCGCCATCGTCGCCACTCACGCCGCGATCAACCTGCGCTCGATTCGCCTCGTCGCGTGGCTCAACGATTTCTCCGCGACCGTGCATGTCGTTGGCGTCATCGTGCTCGTCGCGTTGCTCGCGATCTTCGGTCGGGCACAGCCGATTTCGTTTCTCGGCGTGACGGGCTTCACGCTGCGCGACGATCACGATCAGACGCTCGGATTCCTGAACGCGCTCACGCTCGGGATGTGGACGATGACGGGCTTCGATGCTTCCGCCCACGCGAGCGAAGAGACACACGATCCAGCGGTACGAGCTCCACGCGGCATCGTATCGTCCGTGGCGGTCAGCGCCATCGCCGGGTACTTGCTCGTGTGCGCCGTCACGCTCGCGATCAAGGATCTGCCCGTCGTCGCGCATGACGATGATCCAGCGCTCGCCATCTTGCGTGGCGCGCTCGGCGAGCGGGCGGGGCGGGTGGCGATGGGCGCGGCGATCGTCGCCATGTGGTTCTGCGGCCTGTCGTCGGTCACGAGCGCGTCGCGGACGTTCTACGCTCTCGCGCGCGACGGCGGCCTGCCGTTCTCACGCGTGATCGCGCGCGTCAGCCCGCGCTTTCGAACGCCGCCCCCTGCCATCGTCATCGCCGCTGCGCTCCCGTGCGTGCTCGTCGTCGTCACGAGCCGCTTCAGCGACACCGTATTCGATGCCGTGACGTCACTCGCGACGACGGCGCTCTACGTCTCGTACGCAACCCCCATCGCGCTCGGCGTCGTCGCGCGTCTGCGTGGAACGTGGACGCGCATGGGGCCGTGGAACCTCGGACGCGCGAGCATTCCCATCGCCTGCGCCGCCGTCCTCTACTCGGCGTTCGTGCTCGTGTGCTTTGGGCTGCCTCCCAATCAGGCCTACGCCAAGCTCATTGGCGTGGTCGCCGTCGTCATCGTCGCATCGTACTTCGCGCTCGTACGCAGCCGCTTCCGCGGGCCCAAGATCGACCTCGCCGAGATGGAGAGGTAGACTGCGCCCATGCGAAGAACGCTCTTACTCTGCACGCTTCCTTTGGCATGGATCGGAAGCTTCAGCTGCTCGGGTGGCAACACCACCATCGACGCCGGCCAGGACGTCGCACCGCAGGACGTCGCCATCGAATACTACAAAGCCGAGACCGCTCCGCCGACGCCGACGATCATCCAGCTCGCCGCCGGCGCGCAGCACACGTGCATGCTCATTTCGTATGGGCAGCAGTACGTGACGTACTGTTTCGGTCTGGCGACCGCCCTCGGGGCGACGGCCCAAGGCATCCTCGCGGTACCTACGAATGGCACGAACGCGACGATGCAGCCGAGTCTCCTGACGATCGCAAGCAGCCACGGCGCCGGGCACACGTGCGGCATCGATACACAGCATCAAGTGTGGTGCTGGGGTGACAACACTGCTGGGCAATGTGGCCAGGGGAACATCGAGACGCCCGTCATGGCCCCCGAGCTCTCGCTCGACTCCCAGTTCGGCATCACCCAGGCGAAACCTGGCCTCATCGCAGCGGGCACGTCGACGACGTGTGTCGTGCGCCCTCTCGACGGCAAGCTCGAGTGCTTCGGCGACAACACGAGCTGCGAGAGCGATCTCTACGACATGACCGGCTGCAGCCAGAACCCCGAGATCTCGACGCTCACGACCGACACCGACGTCGTATTCACCAACTTGACGTTGCTCAGCCAGGGGGATGTCCACGGGTGTGTCGCAGCGAGCCCCTACCCGACCGGCAATGCGTCGCTCTTTTGCTACGGCGACAACGCGTTTCTCGAGTCGGGACCGACTGGGAAAGCCATCACCACCCCGGCGGACAACATCGCGCCACCGACGTCCATCATCTCGCTGTCCACGGGCGACGCGCACACGTGCTTCGTGACCAACTCGCCGCACCAACTCTACTGCTTCGGCAAGAACGACATGCATCAAGCGAGCCCGACGAGCACAACGACGCCGATCGATCCAACGACCATCGCGCCCATCGCGCTACCTGGCGGCGCCACGCCCTACACCGTTGGTGTGCGCTCCGCGGAGTCGTGCGTCGCGGACACCGACGGTAATCTCTGGTGCTTCGGCATGGGTCACGGGACGAACATCGACGCGGTCACGGGCCTGAAGAACGTCGGCGAGATCGCGGTCGGCGGCGCTCACACGTGCGCCGTTGCCAACCTCCCCACCGACCCAGCCAACGCACCTGCATCGGTGCTCTGCTGGGGTGACAACACCAACGGGCAAGCCGGCCAGCCCGCGGGCGGCACCATCGCCACGCCGACGGCGGTGGTGATTCCGCAATCCGCTCCCTGACGATGTCGTCGCCTGACCCGTCCCACGCCGACGACGTCTTTCCAAGTGAGGAAGCTTCGACGACGGCGCGCATGCGACCCCACGGCGTGTTCGTGCTCGTCGTACACGACAGCACGGTCACCGGCGCCGGCATCTGGGACGCGCTCCACGACGAGTACATCGTCCGGGACGCCACGAGCGCGTTCGATGCGCTCGAATGGCTGAGCGGGACGACCCTCGCCTGCGTCGTGTGCGTCCTCGGCGTCACGTTCAGCGGTGAAGACTTCTACAACCTCGTCTCGCGACTCTCGAAGGAGCAGGCGAGGCGACTCGTCTTCATCGCTCGAAGCGACGATCCCGACGTCGCGTTTCTCGAGCGCGCGCAATGCAACTGGCTGGCTATGCCCGTGAGGCCCGAGGAGCTCGTCGCGCTCGTAAGTGCCGTCAGCACCCGCTGATGCTCGAGTTGTGACAACGACGGATAGTTATACGTGTGCTGGCGAGATCGTGATGTTTCTCGGACAGATCGTTACGTTCGCGGCCATCAAGGGTAAGGATCTTCAGGAGGCGTCATGCGCAAGCTTGGTCTATTCGCGTTCGCTCTGGGTGCGGCGTGCCTGGGGCTCCCAGGAGCATGCGGTGGTGGTTCGTCGTCCGGCAACCCGGACGGAGCGCCCGATGGAACGTGTGGACCGTTTTGCAATCCGTTCGCGGATGCAGCGAGCGAGGCGCAAGCCTGTACGAACCTGTGCCTCAAGCAAGTGAGCTGCCCGCCCGGCGCGGACGGTGGACCGGTGACCACAACCGTGAGCGGTACGGTCTACGATCCCGCCGACAAGGTGCCGCTCTACGATGTCGCCGTGTACGTGCCGAACGCTCCACTCTCGCCGCTCACTCACGGCGCGACGTGCGACCAGTGCGGCTCTACGCTGTCCGGAGATCCGCTCGTGGCTACGCTCACGGATGCTGCGGGGCACTTTTCCCTCGCGAACGTCCCCGTCGACAGCAGCGTGCCGCTCGTCATCCAGGTCGGAAAGTGGCGACGTCACATCACCATCCCGAGCGTGACGGCGTGCGTCGACAACCCAATCACCGACAAGACGCAAACGAGCCTGCCTACAAAGCCACAAGAGCTCAACCCCGACGACGACATCCCGTACATCGCACAGACGACCGGCGGCGCCGACGCGCTCGAGTGCCTGCTCCCGAAGATCGGCATCGACCCGGGCCAGTTCGTGAACAAGGGCACTGCCGGCCGCGTGAACATCTATCAAGGCAGCGGTGGATCGGCGCTTTCGGGCGGCTCGCCGAGCGTGACGACGTTCTGGAACGACCACAACAATCTCATCGCTTACGACATGGTCATCATGGGATGCGAGGGCGGCACCCACCCCGAGAACAAAGGCAACGGCACCGACCTGCCGCAGATGGAGATCTACGCCAACGCCGGCGGGCGCGTATTCGGCACGCACTATCACTACTATTGGATCGAGAGTCAGCCAGCGCCCTCGCTTTGGCCCACGACGGCCACGTTCGATCACGCGCAGGATCCGCCGCAGAACAATTGGCCGGTGCTCATCGACCAAACGTTCCCGAAGGGTCAGGCGTTCGCACAGTGGATGCTCAACGTCGCCGCGTCGACCACGCTCGGTACGTTCGACATCGACGAGGGCCGCCACGACGTCGACGCGGTCAACGGCCAACCGCCCACCGATCCCGTGTCGACGCGATGGGTATACGGCACGAGCCCGAGCATGGTCGAGTACTACACGTTCAACACGCCCATCTTCAGCGGTGGCGTGCCCGACGGGGGAACGCAGTGCGGCAAGGTCGTCTTCTCGGATCTTCACGTCGCCGCGGGCGACACGCCCGGCGGTACGTTTCCCGGCAACTGCACGAACCAACCGCTCACGCCTCAAGAGAAGGCGCTCGAGTTCCTTCTCTTCGATCTCTCGTCGTGCATCCAGAACGACAGCGAGCCGCCGCCTCCTCCCGTAAATTGAGGGGAGTTAGTGGCAGGCGGGTGCGGCGCCGGAGAGCGAGCACACGGACGCGGTGAAGCTCGCCGTCACGTGGTCGGTGCCGAACATGAGATCGAGAGTGCCTTGCGCGCCACACTTGTCGGCCTTGCCGAACGTGACGCTTCCACTCACGGCAGCCTCGGTCTTCAATGCCTTGCACGTCGCATCGTATTCGATGTAGCTCACGCTCAGCCCCGCGGTGTTGGCCACGTCGTACGCCATCGAGGTGAGCTCGGTGTTCTTGTAGACGATCGAGATGACGCTCGAGCCTGCGTGCGCGCCTGTGCCGAACGAGCACGCGCTCGCATAGTCCGCGATCTCGAGGGTGTACTCGTTCTCCGTGGAGTCGAAGATCTCGATGGCGTCCTTTGCGCTGAACGCGCTCCCGAGGAGCGAGCCCGTCACGGCAGCTTGACCCTGGCTCACGCAGACGTCCGCGTCGACCGCACCGCTGGCCGGGTCGTCGGACGACACGCCGCCTCCCTTGTAAACGCCCTCGTGGAGATCGTAGACGCCGTCGACCTGGCCCGAACAACCAAGGGTCGTGAGTACAGCAAGAACGTAGATGTACAATTTCACGGGTGTCCTCCTTTGGTGTCCTTCCACTTACACGCACGGACCGAGCCAAGAGTGAAGACGCGATAATCGTCGCGTGACGATGCGATCACACATGCGGCGTGATACTCCGCGCGAAGACCTGGGGGTAAACTTGTCCATGTGGACAAGCTTTCCCGCTTGTCACGCCGTCGGTAGTGCCCGCGCGACGGCCTTCCTCGCAAGCTCGATGAACGCACGGATCTTCGGGGGCGGTGGCGACCCGCTCGCGTGGACGGCGAAGATCGGCGTCTTCGCCCAATGACGCTCGAGGATCGGAACGAGCTCGCCGGCATCGACGAGTGATTTGGCGAACGTCTGCGCGACCCACACGATACCGGCGCCACGGGCCGCGAGCGCACGAGCGAGCCGAAAGTTGTCGACGCGCACACGACCGTTCACGGGGACGAGCTCGTCTTTCATGCGCCACTTCGTCCGTGCCGACACGAGGATGCATGCGTGCGTCGCGAGGTCGGCGGGCGTCTGCGGCGTACCGTTCACGCGCAGATACTCGGGCGACGCATAACAACCCGTGGTCGACGTGCCGAGACGAACGGCGAAGACATCCGTGGCGTCTTCGAGCCCCGCGGCGCGGAGCGCGACGTCCGCGTCGCCGCGGCGAAGGTCCACGTAGTCGACCGACAAGCGTGCGTCGACCGTAAGGCGTGGGTGACGTCGCGCGAGCTCCGCGACGATCTCGGGAAGGATGTCCTCGCCGAGCACCGGCGCTGCCGCGATGCGTAGCGTGCCCGACGGCTCTGCTTTTGCACGTCGCACGAGATCTTCGGACTCCCCCATGAGCGACACGAGGCTCTCGGCACGTGCGGCGAGCGCGTGGCCGAGGTCCGTGAGCGCGAAGCGGCGCGCGGTTCGAACGACGAGCGGTGAGCCTGCGTCCTCCTCGAGCTGCGCGAGCCTGCGGCTGATCGTCGATCGAGGAACCCCGAGCTTCGTCGCCGCGCGGCGGACACCCCCGCTCTCGGCGAGGGCCGCCAAAAGCAGCATTCCCTGCGGATCGAGGGGCATTCCAGAGATGTCCCAGATGTGGGACGCAAAGTCCATCCGATGAGGCCATGTCCCGAGCTCACCGCGCGCTTATGGTGGCTGCCATGAAGATCGCAATCATCGGAGCTGGGAACGTCGGCGGCAACCTCGGAGCTCGTCTCTCGAAGTCGGGCTTTGCAGTGTGCTTCGGGTTGAAGGATGGGAAAGACGCTGCTGCGCTCCTCGTGCGCTGCGGCAAGGACGCAACGACGGGCACCGTCGAGGAAGCGGCGCGTCAGGGTGACGTCGTTTTTCTTGCGCTGCCCGCGAACGTCGTCGTCGACGTCGTGAAGTCGCTCGGATCATTGCTCGACGGAAAGATCATCGTCGATTGCAACAACCCCCTCACGTGGAAGGACGGTCCGGTGTGGGCACCGCCTGCCGAAGGTTCGCTCACCCAAGCCATCGCGAAGGTGGCGCCGCGATCGAAGGTGCTGAAGGCGTTCAACCAGTTCGGCGCGGAGCATCACGGCGATCCGAACCTCACGGGCGCGCCGGCGACGGTCTTCATCGCGGGTGATGATGGCGCGGCGAAGAAATCGCTCGAGGACATCGCGACGAAGGCCGGGTTTCATCCCATCGACGCGGGACCCCTTCGCAACGCCGGCGTCCTAGAGAACGTCGCCATTCTGTGGATTCACCTCGCGATGGTCGGAGGTAAGGGCCGCGGATTCACGATCGAGCTCCGGGGGACGAAGTGAAAGGACAGAGGGTCGTCATCTTCGGCGGCGGCTCGGGGGTGGGGTTTGCGTCGGCGAAGCTCCTCGCGTCGAAGGGCGCGGAGGTCGTCATCGCCGGCCGCGACGCGTCCCAGATGGAGCGTGCGGGCAAAGAGCTCGGCGTCACGTCGAAGGTCGTCGACGGGACGAACGTCGGCGACGTGCGCGGCTTCTTCGACGCGCTCGGCGCGTTCGACCACCTCGCGATCCCCGCGGGCGCGACCAACCGCGGCGGAAGCTTCGTCGACAGCATCACGGACGAGTCGTTTCGCGCGACGTTCGACGGCAAGTTCTGGGTGCAAGTCACCGTCGCCCACACGGGCGCGCGTTCGATACGGAAAGGTGGCTCCATCACGTTCTTCTCGGGAGGCGCGTCACGCAAAGCCATGCCGGGCATGGCGAACATCGCCGCGGTGAACGGCGCGCTCGATGCAATCGTTCCCACGCTCGCGGTCGAGCTCGCGCCGACGCGCGTGAACTCGATCTCCCCAGGCACACTGCGGACGACGTATTGGGAAGGCACCCCACCGGCGCAGCTCGATCAGATCTTCGATCGCATGGCGAAGAGTCTCCCCGCCGGCCGTGTAGGAACGGCGGAGGACATCGCCAACGCGGTGCTGTTCTTGGTCACGACGACGTACGTGACGGGCGCGGTCCTCGCGGTGGACGGCGGGCTTCCTCACGCGACGCTGTAGAACGCTGTTCTAGGGCCGAGCAATCATCGGTACATCACCGACGAGCAGCACCGCGCCAAGATGAGTGTCTTCCGCGCTGGTGACGATGTGGCCACCTGGCGCAATGAGCGCGCTCGTGCCCCGCGTCGCCGCGCGCGCGAGCGCGATGGGCTGCTCGATCGTGCGCAGCGTCGCGCTCGCCAAGTGCTGCGGCGCTGTCGCGAGCGGTCCCTCGAACGTGGGCGACACCAGCAAGTCGACCCCTTCGAGCGCGTACATGCGAGTGACGTCGGAGTAGTTGTCGTCTTGGCAGATCATCGCCCCGACGCGGTGGCCGTCGACCATGAAGACGAGGAGCGCGCCGTCGCCCGATGGATAGTCCTCTGCCGTCGGCACGAGGTGGCGCTTCGTGTATTCGCCGACGAGGTTCCCCTGCGGACCGAACACGGCGAGGCGATTGCCTGGGTGCTCCCCATCAAGGAACGGGACGACGACCGTGAGCTCCGCAGCGCGCGCACGTTCGGACCATGTGCCGACGAACGACGCCTTCTCACCTGCGTGAACTTCGGTCAGCGCCTCGGGCAGCACCACCAACTTGGCGCCGCGACGCGAGGCGTCCGCGAGCAGATCGATGATGGCATCGTTCACGAGACGTGACTCTCCGCCAACCGTCGCGACACGCAGCACGCCATGCGTCCGATCTGGACGCGTGACTTTCGACGCGAGCAGCGCACCCCCCAGCAGCGCCAGCGCGCCAGCAAACGCGGGCCATCGAGGGCCACGTCGAATGCCAACGGCAACGAGAGCCGCAGCGCAGACGATGCAGAACGCCACCGCATGCACGCCGGCGAGGCCAACGACGCCGCGGATCGCCCACGGCAGCGCGACCCAGTCCGTCGCGAGGCTGAGGGAGGTTCCCCACATGGGAAGAGCAGCATCCACGACTTCGATCGCGACGAACGCGCTGCCTGCCACCAGCGCCACCACCCAAACGTTGGCCCTGCGCACGGCGAAGACGACCACGGCAAACAGGGCAAACGAGCCAAGCAAGTACACGGTGAGCGCGGCGACGGCCGGCAGGGGCAAGCTGAGCACACCAACTGCCGCGCCGAGTGGCACGAACCGCGCGGCTGCCCAGATGGCTCCAAGACAGGCGGCTTCAAGACGCGTGGATGCGGAGAAGAGCACGATCATGAACAACGGCACGAACGCGACGAGGGTCATCCACGGTAGGCCCCCTGGCCGATCGGCGAGAAACATCGCGCCTCCCCCCGCAGCCACGGCGACGAAACCGAGCGTCGACCGTTCGACCCCACCGCCGGGCGACGACATCACATCTCCCCACGCCTCAGGCGTCGGCTGCAAGGTGGTGCTCGCACGATGTGTGCGAGAGGTGACCGGACGTTCTTCTCTAGTCATCGGACGTTCTCCCGTGACCGGAAACGTTCTCCGTCGTCTCCACACACGCTCTCAATCTACATGCCGCCGACGACGTCGATGGCCACGTGGCACATCATTCCTGGAAGGAGGCTTCCTCGCCATTGCGCGAGCGCGCCAAACAACAAACCGTAGAAGCCCACGCGCACGATGGCCGCGGCTCCCTGCTGAGCGTGGGCAATGGCGAAGAGCGTGGCTTGGAGAAAGACTCCCACGACGGCATGTCCAGAGAAGGCGGCCAGCTGCGTTTGCAAGTAGCCGCGGTAGACGATCTCTTCACTGACACCGACGGTCAGGGACACGCAGACCCACATGAGCCGTTCCACCGCCGTGTGTGGCAAAAATGCGTACGGGCTCGCGTGTCCGTGCGAGATGTAGGTCGCCCACAACGCGTCCGACGCTTCGATCATCACGAAGCACCCCAACGCGAGCACAAGATCGCCACAGGCGCGCACAACTGTCTCCCAGCGTCGACCGACGAGCGACCCGAGCGCGTTGCGCCGGCGACCCACGCGGCACACGTAGATCGCGAGCATTCCTTGGGCGAGAATGGTCGGTAGATATGCCGTGGTGATGAGGGCTCTCGTGCTCGGAACGGCGACTGGAGAGCGATGCGTCATGAGGCTGCCGGTAATCGCGACCGCGAGGATCAGGACGACGAGCACAGCGGTGTGCCAACGAGGAGCGAGCATGTGGCCGTCTTCTTGCTGAGTGGACGGTTGCAACTCGACAATCAACAGGAGCACCTCGTCATGAGCGAAGCAATCACCATGAGCACACCGGTCCTCGCCGCAGGTTGGTCGCTGCTCTATCTACTGTTCGGCGGTGGATTCGGCGGAGCGATCTTGATCTTCATCGGTTTGAAGGCCATTGGACGCTGACTCGCTTCAGCGTGGCAGGAGCTGTTTGATCACGAACGGGCCATCTTCCACGACGAATAGGCTCGTCGCGTCGAGGGCGAGCGCGTAGGGCTTGTTCCACGAGCCTATCGTCGTGGGTGCGGTGCCGAGCTTCATGATCGTGCCGCGCGGCGTGCTCGCCGCATACACCGTCGTGCCGAAGGCGACGAGATCGTCCGCTCGTCCGATGGCGACCGTGACCCACGACGTGCCCGTGGGAGCGAGACGCACCACGTCGTGATCCGTCGCGACGTAGACGACGCCGCGCGCGACGCTCATGCGCGTGACGTGGTTCGTGAGGCGCGGGCCCACGGTCTTGGCGCCCGTCGCGAGCGAAGCCGAGACGAGGTAGTCGGCATCGATCCAATACACGCGCGTGTCGTCGACGACGATGTGCTCGACGGTGACGGCCGTCGGAAACGTTCGCCACTGCCCGTTGGCCCACTGCGCCACGTGAAGCTCGGGCTGGCCGCCGCGGTGGCGCATCGCGTACGCGAACCCGGTCGACGAGACCGCGAAGCTGTCGATGACCGTGTCGGGTGAGCTCACGAGCACCTGAACGCTCGGCGCGCTCGTCAGCGAAACGCGACAGAGCAGCTCGTGATCGGCGAGCACGTAGACGTACGACCCCTCGAGCGCGAGGTCGGTGATCGATGTGCCACAATGTGGGAGCGTCCGCGCTCGGCCACTGCCAAGGTCGAGCACGTGTACGTCGATGGCGCTTGCCCAGATCAGCGCGCCGCTCGCGAAGAGCAACCTGTGCGGAATGATCGTCGCGAAGCGGCTTGGGCTTCCGATCGTGTACGTGCACCGATTCGCTTCGGAGCAAAACTCCTGGGCGTGCGCCGTCGTAGCGAGGCAAGCGAGGAGCACAAGAGCGATTCGAAGCGCGCGTGCCACCTCGAGAATCTAGCAGCAATCACCCTCTCCCCCTTCAGTCTCCTCGCACGTGGGCCGTAGACAACAAATGATGGGGTCCAACACACACGTCACCCTTCCAGAGGGAATGAGAGCCGGCCGCGTTCCAGTGCCAACGGAACAGCCGCCGCGTCACGACACAGTCTCTGTTTCGGCACCGCCGTCGCGAACCGCAGCAGGGCAGCGATCGGTGCTCATCGTCGATGATGAGGTCGCTCTCGCTCGCGCGCTCGAACGCGTCCTTCGCGCCGCTGGTTTCGACGTCACGACGACGAACGATCCGACCAAGGCGCTTGAGGCGATCATGCAGACGCCATTCGACGTGGTGCTGAGCGACATCACCATGCCGGGCATGACCGGTGTGGATCTGCTGCGCGTGCTTCGCGCGTACGATCTCGACGTGCCGGTCATCCTCATGACTGGCAATCCAACGCTCGAGACAGCGGTCGAGGCGGTCGCTCTCGGTGCCTTGCAATATCTGCACAAGCCCGTGGCGAATGACGTCGTCGTGCAGGCCGTCGAGCGCGCGTCACGGCTGCACCGCATGGCCATCATGAAGCGCGAGGCGTTCAAGCTGCTCGACCACGCCGATGCCGCAGCGCTCGACCGAGCGAGCCTTCAAGCCAGCTTCGATCGCGCGCTCGAGACGATGTGGATGGCGTTTCAACCCATCGTCGTGAGCGATGGTCGCGGGGTGTTTGGATACGAGGCGCTGATGCGTACCAAGGAGCCCACGCTTCCCCATCCGGGTGCCGTGCTCGACGCAGCAGAGAAGCTCGACCGCATGCCGGAGCTTGGCCGACGGGTTCGGAATCTCAGCGCGCAGGCATTCGAGAAGGCACCGAGCGGTGCAGTCTTGTTCGTCAACTTGCACACGCTCGATTTGCTCGATGCCGAGCTCTATGAAACCGCCTCGCCGCTCGGGCGCATTGCCGAGCGGGTCGTTCTCGAAGTGACCGAACGCGCCGCCATCGACGTCGTGAAAGACGTCGTCGCGCGCATCGAGGTCCTTCGCTACCAAGGGTTCCGCATCGCCATCGATGATTTGGGTGCCGGCTATGCCGGTCTCGCGAGCTTCGCCGCGCTTCAGCCGGAGATCGTGAAGCTCGACATGTCGCTCGTGCGCAACGTGCATACGTCGCCCGTTCGCCAACGCCTCATCGAGTCGATGACCTCCCTTTGCAAAGAGATGAAGATCAACGTGGTCGCCGAGGGCGTCGAAAACGCCGAGGAGCTCGCTAGCGTGCGCGCCGCGGGTTGCGGTCTGCTTCAGGGGTATTTCTTTGCGAAGCCCGGTCCGCCGTTTCCGCAGGTGGTACCGCATTGAGGTGGTGTTACTCTGCCGGGATGCGGATCGTCCTCGTTGCATTTGCGTCAGCGTTCGTGCTCGTGATTCCGGCTTGTGGCGGCTCGTCTCCGACGAGCGACTGCAACAGCATCGCCTCCACGTACTGCAACAAGTACTTCCAGTGTTCGCAGACCGCTGCCGACCAGGAGTACGGCAACGAGAGCGCTTGCGAGACCAAGATCGAGCAGTCCTTCGGATGCGCGACGTGGGCGTGCCCGACGAACGAGACCTACAACGGCTCCGAGGTCGACTCGTGCATCAGCGCGTACAACTCGCTCTCGTGCGGCGACATCACGATGACCCCCTCACAGTGCCAAAACCTCGCGCCAGCGTGTAATTGAGACTCAATGACACGAGACGGGTGACGCGCTCGCCGGCCATAGATGAGGAAGGAGGGGCTCGTGAAGCATCTCGTCCTCATTGTGGTGTTGCTGTGTCTCGCGTGCGGCGGAGTCATTCAGTCGGGGGACGGCGGGTCGCTCACTCAGACCATGTTCACGGTCACGTCGGGCTCGATCGACAAGGTCGACCTGCTCTTCGCGATCGACAACTCCGCATCCATGGGGGACAAGCAGGATCTCCTCGTCGCCGCGATCCCCGTCCTTCTCGGCCGGTTGCTCAACCCGAACTGCGTCGACTCGAATCCGGCGGACGCGTGCACGACGCCGGCAGACTGCGGGGCGCTCGGCGCCGCTGCGAGCTGCGACGTGACCGGCAACGGGGGGAGCGGCCAGTGCTTCGTCGCCGGCGACAACATGTCCTGCGCCACGGTCCCGAACACGAAGCCGGAGTTCGCGGCCGTTCACGACTTGCACATCGGCATCGTCAGCTCATCGCTCGGCGGCGGTGGGTCGCCGGACATCTGCGTCGAGGGCAACCCCGACACGACCCACGAGAACGACCATGGCCATCTCCTCGATCGCACCATCGTCACACCGGGCCCTCCGCCCGTCGAAGGCACGATCGCGAACGCCAAGCCGCTCGACGGCAACGGCGGCAACTTCCTCGCGTGGCTCCCGCAGAGCAACCCGAGCAACAGCGGCAAGACGCCGCCGAACGTCACCTATTACAACGACGGCCAGAGCGCTCAGCTCGTCAACGACTTCCAGTCCCTCGTCATGGGCGTGCAGCAGCACGGGTGTGGTCTCGAGGCCCAGCTCGAGTCTTGGTACCACTTCCTGATTCAACCCGACCCGTGGGACACCATCACGCTCGATGGCGAGAACCCACCGAAGGCCATCCTCGGGACCAACGGGACAGGCGTCGACGCGACGGTGCTCAAGATGCGCCACGACTTCCTGCGCCCTGACTCGCTCGTCGCCATCATCCAGCTCACCGACGAGGAGGACTCGTGGAGCGATCCGATGTGGCTCGGCGGCTACGGGTGGACTGCGCGCACGCAGAGCTTCCCCGGAGGCCCCGGGCAGGGCGCTGGCCCCATTGGGACGACGGAGTGCCAAGCCCCCGTCGACACCACCACGAACCCTCCGTCGGGCGGCTCCAACGATCCCGACTGCACCTCGTGTGCGTTCCCAGCGAGCAACAAGCCCGTCTCGGGGCAGCCCATCGGGGAGGATCCGAACTGCCAGGCGTGCGCGGGCGGCACCGGCAACTGCCCTCAGCAAGGCTGGTACACGCCGGCCGCACCCAACGTTCCGATCGCGGCGGCCGACGGTGTGAACGTCCGCTACTCACGCCAGATCATGCGTTCGAAGTACGGGTTCGACAACCAATTCAATTACAACCGTTACGTCGACGGGCTCCGCTTGCCGAACGTCCCGGACCGCAACAACGAGTCGCACGACAGCGCCAACTACGCCCCGACACGCAACTGCACAAACCCGCTGTTCGCCGAATCACTGCCCGACGGATCGGACCTCAGCCCAGGTGCGCTGTGTGTGCTCACGCCAGGCTCGCGTACGCCCGACCTCGTCTTCTACACCATCATCGGCGGCGTCCCGCCCGCTCTCCTCACCGATTCGAACGGCAACATCAAGTCGAGCCTCCAGGCATCGGACTGGACGGCGATTCTCGGGGCGAACCCCGACTACTACGTCTTCGATGGGATCGACCCGCACATGATCCAGTCGACGTCACCGCGTCAGGGCCTCGAAGCTCCATCGGGGCTCTATAACCTCGGTACCGATCCGGCCAACGGCCGCGAATGGAACACGCTCGACTCGGCGGCTGCCATCGACCTCCAGTTCGCGTGCACGTTCGACTTGCCGGTCCCCAAGGATTGCACCGCCGCGGTCAACCAGAACGCATGCGATTGCACAGGACTCGCCGCCACGGCCGCGGACGGCCCGCCTCTCTGCTCGACCACGACGCGCACGACGCAGATCAAGGGCAAAGCGTACCCCCAGAGTCGCTACCAGCTCGTCGCGAAGGCGCTCGGGAACCAGGGGGTCGTCGCGTCGATCTGCGCGCAAGTCGTGACGGGCAACACCGATGATCCATCCTACGGGTATAACCCCGCGATGCGCGCCATCCTCGCTCGTCTGAGCGGCGGTCTCGGCGGGCAGTGCGTGCCAAACGCGCTCCCTGTTGCCCAGGGTGGTGGCGCGTCGTGCACGATGCTCGTCGAATATCCAAGTCAGACGAGCCAGGCCACCGGATGCACCGACCCAGGCATGATGCAACCGAGCGCAGCCGAGCTCGCCAGCTTCGACCAGGCCTACCGCGCGTCGCTCGGAGACGCGGGCGGGATCACACCTCCCGTCGTCTGCGTCTTCCAGCAGCTCATACAGGGCACCAATTACAGCGGCGCAACGTGCGCAGGTACGAGCAGCTCGGGTTGGTGCTACGTCACGAACGACGGAAGTTGCGCGCAGGCCATCCAGTTTGGCGGCAGCGGTCCACCGGCGGGCACCATCCTCGAGATGGAGTGCAACGGGCCCTGACGCGCCCTATTCGTGGGTGTGACATGGGTCGCCGGCGGGGCGGCCGTCTCTGACAGGCGCCACGCGGAGCTCGATGCCACGAGCTCGCTTGGCCACGTGCGGACAGTCGTTGCAAGTGACCACGCTCGCGTCGTCGATCACGACCGGCGCGAGCCGGTGGCAATCGACGCCGTGATCGACGAGCCATGTGGCGACGGACATCGCACGCGAGGCCATGAGGCGCCGCGCGTAGTCGCGCACGCCGATGTCGTCCGCGTACGCATCGATGTAGAGCGTAGTCACCTCCTCGTGGAGCGCCATGAAGCGCGCCACAAGGCCGAGATTGGCTTCGCTGCTCTGCGCGACGGTGGCGCTCTCGAACGAGAACTGCACGTTCACGGATGCGAGATCACCAGGCTCGAAGTACGTGGTGTTCCGATATTCCGGTGGCCCGAGCTCGAGCGAACCCTGGTCTCGCAGCGCGAAGGTGACCGCCCGTCCGGACTTGCCCGCTCCATCCAGGTCGTGCTCGCTGCGAATGACTTCGATGCGCGACGCGTGGCGCACGACGTCGAAGCACACGACGCGGTCGACGTGCGGATCGCCACCACACGAGAGCTGCGCGATGCCGTCCGGTCTGCGCGGACATGTCGCACGCTTTGTTGGGACGCCGCATTGGCCCAGCCCGAGACCCGCGATGATGGCCGCACGGCCGACCACGAACGACACGTACGTGGGACCATCGTCGACGTCCGCTCCGGCGAGCGTCTGCGTCGCCAGCTCGACACGCCAATGCGCCGACGCGGTCGCCGTCGCCGGGTGCCGAGCATGCGAGGTTCCACACGCCCCAAGGAAGAGCAACGCGCCCAAGGAATGCTTAGGAGCGAGCCTCTTCGCCATTGGCGCGAATGTACGCGAGATCCGCTACCGTCATCACCCGTGAAGACTCGCGCGGCCGTAGCCTGGGAAAAAGGGAAGCCCCTCGTCGTCGAGACCGTTGATCTCGATGGACCGAAAGCGGGCGAGGTGCTCGTCGAGCTCCGCGCGACGGGCGTCTGCCACACCGACGAGTTCACGCGCTCGGGCGCCGATCCCGAGGGGCTCTTCCCAGTGATCTTTGGTCACGAGGGCGCCGGGGTGGTCGTCGACGTCGGTTCGGGCGTCACGAGCGTGAAGAGAGACGATCACGTGATCTTGCTCTACACGCCGGAGTGTCGAAGCTGCAAATCGTGCCTGTCCCGCAAGACGAACTTGTGCACCGCGATCCGCGCGACGCAAGGGCAAGGCGTGATGCCCGACGGTACAAGCCGGTTTTCCATCGGAGGGAAGAAGATTCACCACTACATGGGGTGCTCGACGTTTTCGAACCACACGGTGCTTCCGGAGATCGCCGTCGCGAAGGTTCGCGACGACGCTCCGTTCGACAAGATCTGTTACATCGGCTGCGGCGTGACGACAGGCATCGGCGCGGTGGTGTTCACGGCGAAGGTCGAGCCTGGCGCGAACGTGGTGGTCTTCGGCCTCGGCGGCATCGGACTCAACGTCGTTCAAGGCGCGCGACTCGCGGGCGCCAACCACATCATCGGCGTGGATCTCAACGCGCCGCGCGAGGCCATCGCCCGCACGTTCGGGCTGACGCACTTCGTGAACCCCGCACAAGTCACCGGCGACTTGGTCGCGCATCTCGTCGAGCTCACGGGCGGTGGAGCGGACTACAGCTTCGAGTGCGTAGGCGACGTGGGGCTGATGCGTCAGGCCCTCGAGTGCTGTCACCGCGGATGGGGCGTGAGTGTGATCATCGGCGTCGCAGGCGCCGGAAAAGAGATCGCGACACGCCCGTTTCAGCTCGTCACCGGCCGGGTGTGGAAGGGCACCGCTTTCGGTGGCGCCCGGGGACGAACCGACGTGCCGAAGATCGTCGACTGGTACATGGACAGGAAGATCGCGATCGACCCGCTGATCACGCACAAGCTCCCGCTCGACCGCATCAATGAAGCCTTCGAATTGATGCACGCGGGAACATCGATCCGGACCGTCGTCGAATTCACGCGTTAGCGGTTACGGTGTTCTGAGATAAGCTCTGGTCATGCGTACCCCTGCTCTTCTTCTTGCGACCGTGTCGCTCTTTCTCGCTCCCGTCGTGCATGCTCAAGACGAGATGACCGGCGGCACCTACCGCGTTCAGCTCCAGGACCTGCGTAGCCGAGTCGACGAGAATCAGGATCAGGTCAGGCTCGCGCGTCAGCGGCTCATGGCGATATCGAAAGCGCTATCCGGTCCAGGTCTCGCCCACGTCGACGTGGACGTGAGCGACGAGACGACGAACGCTTTCAAGCTCGCGTCGGCGAAGGTCTCCCTCGATGGTGCGGTCCAATACGATCGCCATGACGGGATTGCCGATCAGAAGGCGCTCCCGGTCTTCACAGGAGCCATCGCGCCGGGCGAGCACACCGTGAGGCTGGATATCGTCCTTCAGGGCAACGGCTACGGCGTCTTCACGTATTTGCGCGGATACAAGATCACGCTCACGTCGAGCCACACGTTCACCGCCGCATCGGACAAGCCGTTGCACGTGACCGCGACGGCCTTCGAGCTGACGGACGTGACCGTACCGCTCGAGCGCCGCCCGCAGATCTCCTGGCGACAGTAGCGACCTACGAGCTCGCGCCTGCCAGAGCGAGAATGCGAGCGTGGTCCGGGATGGCGAGGAAGCTCTTTTGCATGTCGTCGTTCTGGATCTTTGCCGCCCGCGCCAGCAGCGCATCGCGGGCAGCAGCGAGCGCCGCCCTCGCCTCCGTCGAGCGCCCCGATGCCTCCAGCGCTTCAGCCCATGCGAGACGCACGACATCTTCCCCTTCGGGTAAGGGTCCTAGCGACGCGAGCAGTTCCATGGCTTCCCGTGCTGCGGCGAGCGCCGGCTCGACGCGGCCGCGCGCCACCTCGACGCGAGCAAGCGTGGCGAGCGCAAGTGGCCGGATCGGCGGTGCGACCGCCAGGGTCACGTACGCGGTGCGCGCTTCCCGCGCCGCCGCGTCCAGATCGCCGGCCAGGGTGAGGATGATCGCGTAGTAGGTGCGCACGCCGCCTTCGAGGCGAGGGTTGTGACTGGTGCGGAATGCGTCGAGTGCTTCGGAGCAGAGCGCGAGCGCCTCGTCCAGCCGCCCCCGGCGTGCGATGACCAGCGCGAGGTTCCCCTGCGCGAGCCGGCGTGTCGTGCCCACACCGAGGCGCTCGCACGTCGCGACCAGCTCACGCAGCGTCGTTTCAGCCTGCTCCCAGAGTCCGAGCTTCGTGTAGGTGTCGCCCAGGTCGTTGCGTGCCGCGCAGGCCTTTCGAAGGGCGCCCGCGCGATCGAACGCCGCCAGGCTCGCCGCGAGCTCGTGGACCCACCGATGGAGATCGCCGTCGGCGATGGCCTCGAGCACGTGCATCGAACCCATCTGCGCTCGCAAGAAGAAATCGTCTTCCGTGACCCGTGCAGCAAGCTCCTCCGCGATACGTGCCAGCGCCGCTGCCCGCTCGATGCGTCCTGCCATCCTCAGGTGAATCGATGCGCTCGCGAGGGCCGCCGCGCACGCTGGCGTGGTCCGGCCGTCGCGTTGCACCGCGACGAGCGCGGCAGCCACCGTCTCGACACGATCGATGTCGCCAGCTTGCCCGGCCTCGTGGACGACGTACGAGGCCGCCAAACACCAGTCGACGCTCCCTTCTGGAAGGAGCTTCATGGCGTCCTCCGCGAGGGCGATCGCCTCGACGGTGGCGCCGTGCCAGGTCTGCGCCGCGGCCTGGACGGTGCGCAGCTGTCCGAGCAGCGCCCCGCTCGCACCCTGCGCTTCGGCGCGATCGGCGCGCGAGACGGCGGCTTTTACGTCGTTCGCATCGAGCGCCTGCTTGGCCGCACGGACGTTCCACTGCGCGGCCCGCGCGCGATCTCCGCCGTGGTCGAAGTGGTCGGCGAGCCGGGCTGCGTCGGTCTCGCCCTTCGCCTCGAGCCACGCGGCCGCGAGCTGATGTCCAACGACGCGATCGTTGTCGGTCAACATGGCGTAGGCGCCCTCTCGCACGATCGAGTGCCGGAAGACGTATTCGCGCTCTTCCGGGAACCGCGCCTGACGCCGGACGCTGACGAGCTCCTGACGAACGAGCAACTCGAGCGAGCCCAGCACCGTAGAGGTTTCGCTCGCACCGATCAGCGCTCGAACACCGCCGTCCCAGAAGGCATCCCCGAAGACGCTCGCCGCGCGCAGCACGCGACGCGCGGCAGGCTCGACGCGCTCGAGGCGGGCCTGCACCATCGCGAGCACCGTCTTCGGGAGCGCGTCGCGCTCGCCTTCCGCGACGGCTCGGATGAGCTCTTCGAGGTAGAGGGCATTGCCCGAAGCGCGCTCGACGATGCTGGTCGCCGTCGCATCGTCGACGCCGTCGCCGAGCACCGCGCGCACGAGTTGCTCGGCGGCCCGCTTGCCGAGGGGCCACAGCCGCAGGTGGTCGACGTGCCGCTCGCCCCAAAGCGCCGGAAAGAGCTCGGCGAGCTCCTGCCGGCCGAGCGCGAGCACCATCAGAGGGAGGTCGGCGAGAACACGGAGGGCAGCGTCGACGAACGCAACCGATGGCGCATCCCCCCATTGCATGTCCTCGAGGACGATGAGCAAGGGGTGGTGGCGGCACTCCGCCATCAACCAGTCTTCCCATGCGCACCTCATCTGGTCGCTCATCACGGTCGGATCGCGTCGCGCGATCCGGAGCGGCTCGTTCGCATCGTCGGGGAAGCGAATACCGAGGAGCTCACCGAGGAACGCGGCGACGCGTGGCCGATCGCCGACAGGCACGTGGCGAGCGACGCGCGCCGAGAGCTTGCGCTGGCTCATTTGGGCGGGCTCCCCGTCGAGCACGCCCATCGCACGACGCATGGCCTGGCCGATCATCGTGAAGGGAGAGCCTGCCCCGACGGCATCGCCGCGGCCCATGAGGACTTCGATGGCGGGTTTGGCCCGTATGGATCGCAGCAGCTCGTAGCGCAGCCGCGATTTGCCGACGCCAGCGGGCCCGGTCACCACCACCACCCGTGCGGCGGGCTCGTCGATGCATTCATCCAGCGTCCGCGCGAGCGATTCGAGCTCTCGCTCACGCCCGACGCAGACGGTTGGCTTGCCGCGCAACGTCCGAATCGGCTCGTCGAGCGCGCGCTCTCCCGTGAGCAATGCGAGGTCCGTGGTAACCACGTCGAACCGCCCGTCGAGGAACGCTGCGCTGGTCTCGTCGAGGAGCACGCCTTGCGGTGGGGGGTGGATCGCGCGCGCTTGCCGCACGAGATGGACGGCGCGGTCGATCGCCTCGCCGAGCACCGCACCATCGGAGAGCACGCCGCGGCCCGTCGCGAGGGCCACCGGGCTCGCCGGCGAGAGCAATCGCGCGGCGAGTGCGAACCGCGCGGCCAGGGTTGCCTGGTCCGTCGCGTTGCCGCGCCCGGCAAACACCGCGACGCACGAGCCATCGAGCAACGGCTCGAGGCGGCCGCCGAGCGTGAGCGCCGCAGCGCGTAAGCGTTCGACGTCGCGACCTTCGGGTCCAGCACCGACGCGCGTGTCGTCGTCGGGACGCGCCCTACGAACGCCCACGATGGTGATGCTGACGATCCCCAGCTCGGCGTGCGTAAGCGCATCAGGACGCGATGGCTCCAGCGGCGGGACGCCGTCGTGAGCGGCAGGCTGCACCACCGTGCGGAGCGCAGCTGCCACGGTGGCGCCATCGTTCGGTCGGCCAGACGGATTCTTCGCGAGCATGCGCGCGACGAGATCGTCGACCTCGTGCGGCACGTGTGGCGCGAGCTCGCGAACGCGTGGCGCCTGCTGCAAGACGACCTTGCCGAGCACCGCCAGCGCGTCGCCGCGACCGAACGGCGGCCGCCCCGTCAGACACTCGAACAGCAGGCACCCGAGGCCGAAGACGTCGCTTCGAGCGTCGATGTCGACCGCACCGCACGCTTGCTCCGGGGACATGTACGACGGCGTGCCGAGCAGTGCGCCCGGCTGAGTCACCAGCGAGCTGATGCCGAGGTGGGCGACGCCGAAGTCAATCAGCGTCGCATGCTCCACGTCCCGACCACGGAGCACGACGTTGCTCGGCTTGACGTCGCGGTGAACGATGTTCTGAGCGTGCGCCATGCCGAGCGCGTCGGCGATGTGCCGCGCGATGGCGACGCTCTCGGCGACGTGGAGGGGGCCTCGTTGAAGTCGCTCGTTCAGCGTCTCCCCTTCGAGCCATTCGGTCGCGAGGTACGACTGCCCGTCCTCGGTCAGACCGTGGGCGACATACCGCACGATGGTCGGATGATGCAGGCTCGCCAAGGCACCTGCCTCGCGCGCGAAGCGCTCCATGCTCTCGGCGTTCTCGACGCGCAGGAGCTTGAGCGCGATGGCCGCGCCGGTAACACTGTCAGCTGCACGCCAGACGACGCCCCCGCCACCTTCACCGACGCGTCGCTCGGCGATGAACCTTCCGGCGATGACGTCTCCCTGGTGCACGATGGCACCAGTATACTGTGCCCGTCATTCCTCGAAGCAGAAGACAGGTCGCATGACGTCACACGAATCGGCTTGGTAGAGCCACCATTGCGCGTACGTCGCGTTTCCCGTCATCCCGGTGTCGGTCGAGCTCGATGACGACCAATCGTTGCACGACCATGGTCCGAGCTCCGACAAGCTGTTGCCGCTGCCGACCCACCCGTCGCCGGTGTAAACGGACCCGTCGGCCTGGAGAGTGATCGGCGTGATGGGGTCGATGAGCGCGATGTCCTTTGCATAGTTCCACAAGAGCGCGCCATCGACGCGCGACCACGTCGAACCCGTGAGCGAGAATCGCGAGGTGGCCGTCATCGTCGACGTGCCCATCATCGCCAGATAGGTACCGGACAGCTTCGCGGCCGCTGCGTCCTTGGCGCATGCGGCATCACCTGCACTGAGACCTCCCGTGGCGGCGATGAGCGTCGTGGAAACGAAGGCAAGACGCGTGGTGGGTGCGGGGACCGTGACGGGTATCTGCTTGTCGACTTGAAAGCAGTAGAGGTGTTCTCCTCCCATGCATCCAGGCACGGTGTAGGCGTTGTCGATCGTATCGGTCCACGAGGCCGCGCCGGTGATCCCGAAGCCCACGGATCCCGTGTCGCTCGTGGCCGATGAAGTCCAGTCGCTGCAGGTCGCGCTCGCGCGCGTGCCATCGGCGAGCGTTCCCGTCATGGTGTCGATCCATGCATCGAAAACGTAGCCTCCGAACTCGTCGACCTGGGGCGGATAGAAGATCAAGCCGGCGACCATATCGGCGGTCGTGTCGACGAACGGTTGACCATCGGCGCGGACCCAACCGCGCGCGGTGCCGAGCCGGGAGATGGCGTCGACGCTCGACGTGGAGAGCCACGCCACGAACGTCCCCGGAAGTCCCGCGGCCGAGGCGGCCGTCGCGCACGTGGCGTCCGCGCCCGTGAGGCCACCGAGGTTGCCCGTGAACGTGGCCGACGTGACGAACATCACGTTCGGTCCGTCGCCGAGGCCTGCGTCTCCCGTTCCTCCGCTGTCGACGTGGGCGGTCGCGTCGACTCCCGTCCCTGCGTCGCTATGGGTCGTGGCTGCGTCGGGCCGCGTTCCGCCGTCGTTCGTGACCGCCGCGTCATCGGGTGGAGAGGCATCCGGCAGACTCGAATCGCCGGAGCCGCACGCACACGCGAACACGGTCAACGCACTTGCCAAGGTCTTGAGTCGCATCAGTTCACCGGCACGACGACGTTCGTGATTCGTTGGACGCTCGCTCCAGCCGGGTACGCGTAGCTCACGGCCTGCGAGTAGAAGCCGGGTGCCGATGGATCATCGAAGGTGCCTCCGCTCGCCGCCGAGCCCCACCCCCACACTGTCAGGCCGAATGGCGCGGTGCTTTGCATCTGGTGCACACCGTTGTCGCAGCCGTTGACCTGCGCGAAGTTGCCGGTCACGAGATCGACGCGCGCGAACTGATACGCACCATTCGCGTCGACGGGCTGCCAACCGCTCACAGTGCCGAGGCAGTCGAGCGTGACGTCGGCAAACGTGCCGCCGTTGCTCTGGCGCACGACGACGAGCTCGGTCTCCGGGTAGGTCGGGTCCGTGAAGAACGTGTACGCGGGCAAGAACTCCTGCGGTGGGATCACATTGACGAACTCGGGATCGCCACGGCAATCGTCCACCGCACCCGCGAGGCCGTCTGGCGACACCGAGGAGCAACCCGTCATGTAGGCCGCGGTATAGAACGGGTGCGCGGCGTCTTGGCTGCGGATCACGAACGGCTCGTTGGCCTGAAACTCCACCATCTGACCTTTGGCGAGTGACGCTGGCGCGAAGGGTGGCGGCGATCGATCGTAGGTCAGCGTCGTCCCATCCACCGCTCCGACGATGCGTACCGGTGGCCACTCGGTCGTGCCGTATCGATCGCGATATCGCGCGACGACGTATTCGTGTCCGAGTGCCTTCACCGGTGGGATCTGCTGGTGTCCCGAGTCGCAAGCTGGCGCGCCGTCAGGCACGTTCATGCAGTCGACACCGCCCCAGACACCGATGGGCTTCGTCGCCTGGATCGCGCTCCCGACGAGCTCGTCGTTCTGGATGAACGCGATGATCTGTCCTCGCTGGAACGTGTAGGTCTTCGCCACCCCAAGGCTCGTCGCAGCGACGCCCGGACCGCCCACGACGTCGGCTGTCGGATTGAGTGTGACGTCCGTGTCGTCCTGCGACGCGATGAGCGCGACCCACGGGTGAATGCTGATGTTCTCGCCGTCGTGCGTGGGCGTGAAGTAGCTGTCATAGGCGTCCACCGCGACGTAGTTCGTGTCCCACGCCGACGTGGGAATGAGCAGCGTCGCGCTCGTGATCGCGCTGTTGCCGCCTCCATAAGGCCAGATGTCGTAAGCGACGACTGGACGATCGGTCGCGACGTGAAGCGCAGTCCCGAGACCCGACGTTGGGTTTCCGAACTCGTCGGTCGCCGTGAGATTTCCCATGCTGGTCGCCGGCGTCACGCCCGCTGGACACGGCGAGAGCTGATCGGACGCGAGGCCAGCCAAAAACAGGATCGCGACCTGGTTCGGCGGAAGGAGGCCGCCCGGAAGCGGCGCATACGTAATCGCTTGTCCGTCGCCGCTCGGGATGCGCGCAAAACCGGCGAGGGGAAGTGACGTTCCGCCGATGTCGACGCTGATGGTCACGGGTGATCCCCACGTGTTGACGACGTACGTCGCGAAGCAGCCACCAGGCTCGGGCATGTCCGGGCTGAACGTGAAGTAGTCGCAGCCGACCGTGCTCGCGTTGGCTTGCGCCGAATCACACGCGCTCGCGCAAGCACCCGCTGCGCAACCCTGATCGTCGGCGCACTGCGTGACCACCGCGCCGTTGCAGTCGAGCACCGAGTGTAGGTCGGCCGAGCAGTGCGTTTGACATTGGACCTCGCCAAACCCCACGTCGCCGCCGATGCCAGCGTCCCCGCCGCCATCGATCGACCCGCCGTTTCGGTCGGAGCTCGCGCATGCAACGACGGCGAGAATGCTCGCAACACAGAACCTGAGGCACGAAGGCATGCCCAAGCGGAGAGCACGGAGCGTGCCGCGGGCCACGCGCGCACGAGCGCCTACAGACATGCTCTTCGAGAGTGACGAGTCGGGCACGCCCCTTCCCGAGTCGAGCATTGCGATGCTCATGTCGGGCACACACGCGCCCGCACCCGTGCAAATCGCGTGGCGAATGACGCGGCACGCGCGCTGCATTCACGGTGGGGATGACGCGTCAGGTCTCGCTCGTCTTCGCAACGCTCTTGCTCGCATGCAGCTCACGACCTTTCGACGCCACGGTCGACGGTGGCGCGCCATCGTTCGGTGACGGCGGCCCAAGCTTCGCCGACGGCGCACACGGCGGCTGCACCGACCTGCGATGCCAACAGGTCACGTGCGGCAATGGAGACCCCACGACGACGGTGAGCGGGACCGTATTCGACCCTGCTGGTTTACGCGCGCTCTACAACGTCATCGTCTACGTTCCGGACGCTCCCGTCGCGGCGTTTCCGAGCGGCGTCTCGTGCGACCAGTGCGGCGCCCCCGCGAGTGGGTCGCCCATCGTCAGTGCGCTCACGGGCTCAGACGGAAAGTTCGTTCTAAGCGATGTTCCCGTCGGCACGAACATCCCGCTCGTGTTGCAGGTGGGCAAGTGGCGCAGGCAGGTGACGATCCCGCAAGTCACCGCGTGCGCCGATACGCCGATGAACGACCCGACGGTGATGCACCTTCCGAGGAATCAGAGCGAAGGAGACATCCCGCAGATCGCTCTCACCACCGGGCTGGCAGATGCGTTCGAGTGCATGCTGCGCAAGGTCGGGATCGACGACGCGGAGTTCACCCCGAGCACCGGCACGGGGCGAGTCCACATCTACCAGGGCTCCAATTTGAACGCGATCCAGACCCCGACGATCGCGGGTGCCGCCCCCGCGACGACGCTGTGGTCGGACCTCGCGCTGATGAAGAACTACGACGTGATCATCAACGCGTGCGAGGGCGAGACCTTCCCCGCGGAGAAGCCCATGGCGTCACTGCAGAACTTCGTCGACTACGCGAACGCTGGAGGGCGCAGTTTCAACACGCACTATCAGTACTATTGGATCGCCGACGGCATCCCGCCCATGCCGTCGACGGCCAACTTCGTCGTGGAGCCGGTGAACGTGCCGTCCTCGGCGATGGGGACGGTCGACACGAGCTTTCCCAAAGGAGAAGCCTTCGCCGAGTGGCTAGTGAACGTGGGCGCGTCGACGACGAAGGGGCAGCTGTCGATCGACGAGCCTCGGTACGACGCGCAAAACGTCAATCCGCCTTCGGTACAGTGGATTACGGGCGCCAACCTGGAGAGTGTTCCCGCGCTTTATCACTACACGTTCAATACGCCGCTCTCGGCTCCCACGGCCCAGCAATGCGGCAAGGTTCTCTTCAGCGACTTTCATGTCGATCTCGTCACGATCGCCGGCGACACACCGATCTTCTTTCCGGCGGAGTGCCCAGCGTCCTCGACGATGACGAGCAACGAGCTCGCTCTCGAGTTCATGTTGTTCGATCTGTCGTCGTGCATCCAAGACGACACCACACCTCCAACCCCGCCGGTCAACTGAGGAGGAACGGAGATGCGCATCTACAAGACCATCGCTTTCTTGGCGCTCCTCGTCGCGTGCAGCAGCGGGACACGTGGCTACACGGATGCTCCCGATGGGAGCCTCGATCAGTCGTCGCCAGGCTTCGGCGACGTCCTCGACGGCGGGGGGCAGACGTGCAACGTCCTCTGCTCGAGCGATCTCCACGATGTCGTCGATGCGAACGGCAACGTGATCACGCAGTGCGCCGACGACGAGGGTTGCAGCCCGTGCGGCGGCTGCGTCCCCGCGTGTGCGAGCGCGACCGCGAATCAGAGCAGCATCGGTTGCGAGTATTACTCGGTTCCGCCACCCGCCACGTTCGATCCCGACAGCACCACCGCTGGCTACTGCTTCGCCATGTTCGTCGCCAACACGTGGAGCTCGCCAGTCACGTTGACGGCGGACTGGAACGGTCAGCCGCTCAGCACGGGAACGTTCGCCTACGTCCCCTCGGGCTCTGGACCGACGCTCACGTATGAGCCGCTGCCATCAGGCCAGTTGCCGGCGGGTGGGATCGCCATCCTCTTTTTGAACTCGTACGTCCCGAGCGACATCGGTCCGTACGGGCCCGAGGTCTACGGCTGCCCTCCTGGATTGAACGTAGCCGTGACGTCCCAGGCCGTGTCGGCCGACGTCACCGGAGTGGGGCAAGCGTTCCACGTGACGGCCGACCGGCCCGTGGTCGCCTACGACATCTATCCGTATGGCGGGGGCCGCAGCAAGGTGACGAGCGCGACCCTTCTGGCACCGACGAGCACGTGGGACACCAATTACATCGTCGTTACCTTCGAGGACGGCACCGTGGTCGGCCAGACTTCCATCGGGCACGGCGTCGCGCAGATCACCGCGCTGACGGACAACACGACCGTCACCATCAGCCCCACGACCGACGTCGTCGATGGGACGGGAGTCGTGGTGGCGCCGCAGGGCGTTCTGCACACCTTCTCACTTTCACAGGGGGAATTCGTCGAGCTTCGAGCGGCAGCTGGCGCCTTCGGCACCACGTTGACTGGAACCACGATTCAATCGAACAACCCCATCGGCGTCTGGGGCGCGAGCCACTGCCCGTACGTCGGCGAGGTGTGCTGTTGCGACTCGATGCATCAGCAGCTCTTTCCGGTGCACGCGCTCGGGCACGAGTACGCGGCGGTACGTTATCGGAATCGCTACGACACCGGGCCCGACGAGTCGACGCCTTGGCGGCTGGTCGGCGCCGTCAACGGCACGGTGCTCACGTATGATCCCGCACCTCCTGCGGGAGCGCCTGTGACGCTGTCATCGGGGCAATCGGTCGACTTCTGGTCGAGCACGCCATTCGTCGTCAGCAGTCAGGACGCCGAGCACCCTTTCTACGCGGGGGCCTACATGACGAGCGCGACCTACTTGCCGACGGGGAGCGCGAACGGCCGCGGCGACGCGGAGTGGGTCAACATCGTGCCGCCCGATCAGTTCATGAGCTCGTACGTGTTCTTCACGGATCCGACGTATCCCGAGACGGATCTCGTCGTCATCCGCAAGACCACGACGGCAGGTTTCGCCGACGTGAACCTGGACTGCGCTGGCGTCCTCACGGGTTGGCAGCCCGTCGGCGCGTCGGGCGAATACCAATTCACCAGGATCGACCTCAGCAGGCACGACTTCCAGGCGCAGGGATCATGCGACAACGGTCGCCACGAGATCCAGAGCGCCTCGCCTTTTGGTGTCACCGTCTGGGGTTGGGGCACCGAAGAGACCCTCGAGCTGACCGATGCAGGCACGCTCGGAAGCGGATCCATCGAGACTCAATTCGTCAGCTACGCCTATCCCGCTGGCGCCAACGTCAAGCCGATCAACACCGTCGTCGTGCCGCCCGCCCCGAACTAGGCCTTCTTTCTGGGTCGCGGGAGCCCGAACTCGGTCAGCTTCTTGGTGAGTGTTCGCCGCGAGATGCCCAAGTGACGCGCGGCGACCGTCTGGCTCCCGGCAGAGCGAGCGAGCGCGTCGACGATGCGCTGCTTCTCGAGATCGCGCATGCTGTCACGCAGACGCTCGCCTGGGTCGACCGCGACGTCACGCTCGACCGCGGGTCCGAACGTCGCCGCGCCGAGCACGAGGTCGACCGCCTCGACGGTATCGCCTGTATTGAGGATGGCGACGCGCGCGATGGCGCTCTTCAGCTCGCGCACGTTGCCCGGCCATGGATGGGCGACGAGCTTCGCCATGGCTCCGTCCGAGATCGCGGGTGTCGGTTTCCCGACCCGCGCGCAGGCCGCCTCGAGAAACGAGCGCGCCAGGGTCGGGATCTCTTCCAGCCGCTGGCGCAGCGTTGCGATGGTGATGGTGAGGCCGGCGAGACGGAAAAACAGGTCCTGTCGGAACTGCCGCGCTCCGACGAGCGCCTCGAGATCGCGATTCGTCGCGGCGATGAAACGCACGTCGATGGATCGAGGGCGCAAGCTGCCGAGGCGCAGCACCTCGCCGTGCTCGAGAACGTGCAGCAACTTCGCCTGCGTCGCGAGCGGGAGATCGCCGATCTCGTCGAGCAAGAGTGTCCCCTTGTCGGCAGCCTCGAGCAGCCCGGGCTTGGGGGCAGCGGCGCCCGTGAACGCTCCGCGCTCGTAACCGAAGATCTCGCTCTCGAGCAGCGCCTCGGGCAACGCGGCGCAGTTGAGACGCACGAGCTCGTGCGATGCCCGCGACGAGGCGCCATGAATCGCGTCTGCGAGCACGCCTTTGCCGACGCCGGTCTCGCCGAGCAAGATCACCGGCAGCGCACACGACGCCGCGAGCGCCGTGAAGCGATCGATGGCGCTCGGCACGGTCAGGTCGGGAGGCTTTGCGACGGGCGATCGCGCGTGCTCACGGGCGCGGGTGGGCGCGCCGCCGAGCTGCAAGACCACGAGGGCATCGCCCACGCCGACGAGCGTATTTGGAGCGAGCGGGCAGGCTTCGTGCGGGACGAGCTTTCGACCAGCGACGAGGGTGCCGTTGGAGCTGCCGAGATCCTCGATGCGTGTCTGCACACCGAGGTGTATGGCCGCGTGGTGCCGGGAGACCGACGCGTGGTCGATGCGAAGGTCACAATCGTCGGCGCGGCCGATCGTCACGCGCCCGTGAGGCGGGAGGTCGAGCGATACGCTCGCGTCTTCCCACAGCGCGACGAGGCGATCGCGGCCGGTGCCATCGAGCGCTCCGCGCTTCGTGAGGTCGTCCTTCGCGGCCATCAGTTCACGGGGACGACGGGCGCGCACGTCGAGACTCCTGCGCCGACGATCAACATGCCCGTATCCGCGACGACCACGCTCACGGACTGGTCCGTGGAGTAGCGGAAACGCGTCACGCTGCTCGAGGCTCCGTTTGCCGAATAGAACCAGAAGTCGCCGCCCCAGAACGACCACGCGAAGTCTCCGCCAGTGGCGACGCCGTTGATGGGGGTAGACGATGGCGTCGCGCCGGTCGTCTTGTCGATCTCGGCGATCACCGACGGATCGCTGCTGCCACCGCCGCCGAACCACCCGAAGAGGCGTCCGTCACCCGTGCCGGTGAGAGCGCACGTCTGCCCAGCGAGACCGTCCGTGTAGTCGCCGACGAGAGACATCGCGAGCGAAGGAATGCCGATGGTCGCGAGGCCCCCGCCTTGACTGCTGCCGCTGACGTCGGTCTGCGGGCCGGCGTCCGAGCACGTGATCGTTTCGACGAGCTCGTCGGTCACGGTGTAGAGCGTCTCGCTCGTGGTCATGCCGTCGGTCGCGAACGCCATGTCGAACACGCGGCGTCCGTTTTGACCCGTTACGTAGCTGGTCGCGCTGCAGTGCGCGGTGGCCGTATCCGCCGTGAAGATGCGGCCGTCGGTCATCGCGATGTACGCGGTGCCGTTGCGGTCGACCGCCATCGCTTCGGGTGACCACGTGGCGCCACACGGCGTCGTGGGGCAGTCGAGAGCGCCCACTTTCGTGAACACGAGGGCGGCAGGGTCGAAGGTCCACAGATCGTTCTCTACCGATACGAGATAGACGAGCTTGGACGCGTCCGAGCACGTGCCCGTGCCCGCATCGAACGAGCCATCGACGGAGAACGGCGGCCCGTCGTTCGCCACGGCATCCTGCACACCATCGGCGTCCCCGTGGGAGCCTGCGTCGCTCGGGGAAAAGCCACCATTCGACCCACAGGCAACGCTCGCGAGGAGCAGCAGCACGCGCTTCATGTTCGCTTGCCGTGCAACGTACGGACCCAATGCATCTTCACGTGACGCTCCCGTGCGAGGTGCGCGACTTGGGCAATGGGCTGCTCGACATGGGAACGCTGCTTCCCGACTCGGGAGCGCTCTATCTTGTCACGGAACCCGCGGCTCCGGCGAGACTCGGGAGCCGAGTCTGGGCACGCCGGTTGCTAGAGGCGCTCACATGAAGTGGCTTCTCATCCTGTGCGTTCTCGGTGGGTGCTCATCGACGGGTGGGGCCGTGGCCGATGCAGCGGCCGACGCGGCAGCTGCGGCGGACGTGGCGATCGAGGTCGCCGACGACGCAAACGAGGCCGGACCGCCGAGCTGTGATCCGGGCACGAAACCGGGCGCCGACCAGGGGAGCGTCAAGACGCCCGCCGGTACGAGCGTGCTCGTGCGTACGCCGGCCGGATACGATCCCTCGATCGGGACGCCGCTGATCATCGTCTACGCGGCGTGCTGCATCGACGGTGCGACGATGGAGCAGTTCACGCTCCTTACGCCGACAGCAACGTCCGCGGGTTATCTGATCGCCTACGCCGATCACATCTCGCCGTCGGGGGCAGCCGAGTTCACCGATGCCGCGAACGTGCTGCCGGCCGTCAGCGCCCAATACTGCGTCGACCCAGCCAACGTGTTTCTCACGGGCCACTCCGACGGCGGATCGCTCGACGAGGTCCTCGCTATCGAAGGCCTCGTCGCGACGCAAGCGATCGCACCAAGCGCGTCGGGCCTGGCCGCATCCGATGTCACGCCGGCGCAGTGCCCGAAGGCGCAGGTCGCGGTCTTCGAGCAGCACAGCTCGGGTGATCAGCTCTTCCCGCTCAGCGAGGGATACGGCGCTGAGGTCGCAGCGTGGTGGGCGCAGTGCGATGGTTGCGGCGCTGAGGGTGCCGCGCGCTCCGACGGGTGCCTGCCCTACGAGGCCTGCTCGGGGCAGCTGCAGGTCCTCTACTGCCAGGGCACGGCCGTCCACGGCATCTGGCCCGACCGTGACGCGGCGATCGTCGCCTTCTTCGACCAATATCGCGTTCCCTAGCGAACATACACGCGGCGCTCGTGCGATGAGCATGCGATCATCGCGTGATCTCGCGCGCGGGATCGTCGTTGTGAAAGACCACAGTCGCCACGATGAAGACGGCCCACATCGCGGCCAGGTGGTAGAGCATCGCGGGCCCGCCCCCGCGGCCGCTCATGAGCACGCTCGAGATGGGCGGCCCGACGAGCATGCCGAGCGCATAGCACGCGGTGTAGATCGCGTTCGCGCGGCTGTAATCACGGGGCTCGGCGATGTGCCCTTGGAGCGCGAGGCTCACGGGCGAAATCGAAGCGAGCGTCGCTCCCGCGACGAAGATGGCCGCACACATCAGCGGCCACGACGTGAGGAACACGAAGCCGAGGATCATCATGAAGCCGATCGAGGCAAGTACGGTCATCACGCGCAGGTGCCCGACGCGGTCGCCGATGCGCGCGGCGATGCTCGAAAATACGAGCATGCCGCTCGCGAAGAACGCCGTGATCAAGATGGTGCTCTCCTCGTGGACGTGCTTCGCCTCGACGAGATAGAGCGGCAGAAACAGCACGACCGAGGCCTGGAAGTAGCCGTACGCGAACGTGGCGAAGCACGACATCTTGATGCGCCAAATGAGTGTGGAAACGCCGAGCGCGGAGGACTCGTTGGTTTCGCTGGCGCTCTCGTGGGCCGAGCGGTCGATGCGAGAGCTCACGAACACCGCCGTCATCGTCGCGAGGGCCGCGGACGTGAAGAACACGTGCGTGTAGTCCGCGAATGACGCGATGCCGCGCGCCATGCCCGAGCCGCTGATGTACCCCACCGCGATCGCCATCGCGTAGTAGCTCATGACGAGCGCCTTGTGCTCCTTGCCGGCGCGCGCCAGCAAGATCGTCTCGCAGGCGACCCACACGCCAACGCTCGCTCCGCCATCGAGCGCGCGCACCACCCCCGTGCCGACGTACGTCGTCTGGAGGGGAAACAGAAAGACCGCGAGTGCGTAGACTAAAAGCGAGACCATCAATGTGGCCTTGGCCGAAAACCGCCGAATCAATGCGCCCGCGGGGATGCTCATCGCCACGAGCCCGCTCGCGAACCAAATCGCCAGCGTGCCGATCTCAGGCTTCGTGAAGTGTTCCTTGGCGAGCTGGAGCGGGGTGACCGAAAGCGAGGCTCCGTACGCGACGCCAAGAAGGAAGATGGTCGCGTAGACGAGGAGAATGTTCCGATCTCGGAAAGTCGAGCGCAAGGAACGGAAGTACACCAAAGAGAGCCCGCGCGTGCGGACAGTCCTTGGCTACCGAGTCACGATGGACTCGTCTCGGCGACCGCGTTGCTCGATACGCCGAACACGTAGCTTCGAGCCGGCGCTATGGCTGCGTCGTGCACGTCGGTATCGACGGCGAGCATGCGCCGCACCTCTGCGAGCGGCGTCGTCCAATGCCGCGCCCACTCGAACCCGAAGAAGGGCTGCGCGCGCTTTCCAATCGTCCAGCCGCGCATGATCTCGTTGACGATCGTGTCACGCGCCCCGATGTTCTTCGTCGCGAGGTGAACGAACGCCATCGCGATGAGGATGGCCGACAGGCGGGACGGCAACTGCGCGAGATAGAAGGCTTGCAAGCCGATCTCGCCCGCGACGTCCGTACGAAACCCCGTTACCACGTGCCAGATGTCGTGCGTCTCACGGAGGTGTGCCTTGATGTAACGCAATTCGCCAGGTGCAATGTTCGGCACCGGGATGGCCTTGGGATCGAGGCCGTTCTGGATCATGTGATCCGCGAAGACCCGGCCGAGCGTGCCCTCGGGGAGCTTCACGAGCTCGGCGAGGTTCATCTCGCCGACGCGCGGACAGGCGAGCAGCGCGTGCGCGCCGCGCGGATGGCAGCTCACGTGCGCCGCGATCTCCTCGAAGATTTTCGTGTTTTCTCCTGAGTCGGCGATGGCAAAGACTTGCTCGAGCCGATTCGGATCCTGCGAGAGCTGCCAGAAGCTGTAGAACATGCGGAGCGTCTTGAACGGATTCATGAAGCACAATATGTGAGCGGTCGCTCACATTGTCAGCTCGCTTTCGAAAGTGCGTCGAAACCCTGGTTTCTGGCGCATTGGTAGCCGCTCGGCACCGAATGCGAGCTGTTGCTCACATGTGACGCTTCAATTCTCAGGTTTGGCAGCCACGTAGACTTCCAATAGGCCCGTCCCCCGCGTGCTCAGCACGTACAAGCGACACGAGTCCGTTGACAGCCACGCGGGGAAGTCGAGGCCCTCGTCAGTCGAGTTCACCTCGGTGACTTCGGTGATCATCGCGAAGGGCGTAGTCAACGACGAGCGCGTGGCGACGAAGACGTGCGACCCCGTGCCGTCGCGGCCTGACGCGAAATAGAGGGTGAGCGCGTCGCCGCTCGACACTGGTTCGCCCTCGAACTGAGGCGAAGCGAGCTCGGCGATCTTGGTCGGCGTCTCGTAGCCTCCGTCGACGAGGGTCGCCTCGTAGAGCCAGCCGCTCTGCGAGCCCGTGTCTCTGTTCGACGTGACGAACAGGTGGGAACCATCGGCGTTCGCGTATGCGTTCTGCGTGTAAAAGCCCGTCGCGTTCACTCCAGCCACACTCGACGGCGAGCCGAACGTGCCTTGCACGTTGGCGCGCGTCGCCGCGTACGTCTGAAAGTTGTCGCTCAGAAAGAGCTTGAGCCCGGCGGCGTTCACGAAGGGCCACCGCTCGTCATTCGCGCCGTTGTTCACGCTACCGGTGAGCAGCGTCGGAGCGGCGAACGCAGCGGTCAGGCTCGGCCGCGTGGCAACGTAGAGCTGGAAGCCCCCCGCATCCAAATCCGAATCGGCTGTTCCTAGATACGCGGTCAGCTCGTCAGAGGAGAACGTCGCACCGAAAATCGACTGTCCGACGTTCACGCCGGGAACGAGCGTTGGGGTGCCGAACGGAGCGCCGAGGTTGCATGGCCCGCTTGCATCGTTGGTGCTCGTGTCCGCGACGAGCTGATCGGTCGTCGTGACGTCTGCGCCGCCATCGTTCTTCGTGGTCGCGTCACCGCAGCTCGCGCCGGCGAACGCCGTGACGACAGATGCGCTCCAAAACAGACGGCTGCCCCGCATGGTATAGAGATAACCGAAAGCCGCTCGCGCCACACGATGTTGTGGTGCGTCACGGATCGATCGTGATCAGCTTGCTGTCGCGACCAAGGGCGTGGTCGAGGCGCACGCGCGCCGTCCGCGAGTCCACGCGGGCGTTGAGCATTGCGAGACGCGCGCGCGTCAGCTCGGTCTCCGCATCCGTGAGCGTCGTCGACGTCATGAGGCCCGCCTTGAAGAGATCACGAGCGACGCGTACGGCTTCGCGAGCCGAAGCGAGCTGCTTGTCGGTGCTGCCGAGTGCGAAGTCAGCCTCCCGCACGGCTTCGAACGCTTGCGTCACCTCGAGGGCGATGCCATCGCGGACGAACTGGCGCTGGGCATCGAGCGCCGCCGCCCGGCTGCTGACGCTGGCCCCGTTCGCCAGTGACGACGGCACGTCGTTCGGGCTCCACGTGACGCGCGCGCCGATATCCCACGTCGGAAACCACAGGTTGTCCGGCGGGAAGCGCCGCGGGTTGGGGTTGCCGTAAATGAAGTCACCGAACGCCAGGAGCTGCGGGTAAGCCCCCGCGCGCACCGCACGCGCCTCGGCCCTGAGGGCGTTGGCGTTGGCGTCGATGCTCCGCACCTCGAAGCGCGAGGACTGCGCCTCGGCGATGAACGCCGCCAGATTGCCTTGCACCGTTGGGGGAGCGTCATCGATCGACTCGGCCGAGTTGATCGGCGTCTCGTCTTCGACGTGCATCGCGATGCGGACCTGCTTCTCGGCGAGCTCGACGAAGTTCTGCGCCTGTACGACGGCGAGCTCGGCGGCAGCCACGGCGGTCTCGACGCGGAGCACGTCGACCCGCGACGCTTTGCCCGCGATGAACAAGCTTCGCGTGTCGTTGCGATGCGTCGCTTGGTCTGCGAGCGCGAGCTTGGCGACCACCACGGCGCCGCGGGCGCGCAGGCAGTTGAAAAACGCGACCTTTCCGTCGGCTGCCGATTTCGTTCGGGCTGCCGCCACGTCGTAGCGCGCCGCATTGCGCGCGCGCGTCGCGGCAGAGTAGCCCTCGTTGATGCGGAGGAAGTAGTCGCTGATGGGTATCGCCAGCGTCGCCTGAAAGAGCCAGTTGTCGAGCACGAGCGGAAACGAAAGAGGGACGGCGCTGAGCGGCGTGGTCGGCGTGATGGGCCCCGGTTGCTCGGCGACGACGACCACACCCAGCGTCGGGGGCGTGAAGTTGCTGACGCGTTCGTAGGCGAAGACCGCGGAGAGCCGCGGCAGGAACGCGACCCACGCAGCATCCACTCGAGCGGCGGCGCCTCGGAGCGCCTCTTCGGAGGCTTTGGCCTGGTAGCTCGTCGCGGACGCTCGGCGCCCTACGGCATCCGCGCTGAGCCCGCCGGCGACGGGCTTGAACACGGCGGCGAGAGCGCTGTCCTCGCCGTCGCTGGTCTGGGCGTACGCGGGCGTCGGGCTGCACACCCAAACCCCCATGCTCATCCAAGCGCAAGCTACGGCGCGACGTGTCGGTCGCATCGCGCAACCTTAGGATCAGTCGCGCGACCGTCCAAAAAACACGCGCGTCTTTAACCGTGCAAGGTGTCCTGCATCAGGCGATTCATCCGCTCGACGAGCCTCGCGTGGTGTTCGCTGACGATCTCCGCCGTGACGTCCTCCGGTGCGACCGGCGGCTCTATCGGCTCGGACAGCACATGACGGAGCTTCACGCGCCGTGGGAACGGCGTGGGACCGACGCCGCGAAAGAACGGAAGCGGCAGCTTGAAGCGCTCGTACACGAGCCGGGTCGTCTCGACGTCGGCGACCTCGAAGATGTCGTCGGCGCGGGGGCACGCGGCGAGGATGATGGGGGCTCCCGACAGGAGCGAAGCCCACACGAATCCCATGCGCCCGCGCCAGTCCACCTGGTACTTGGACGACGAAGGCCGCAACGCCTCGCGCATGCCGCCTGGGACGACGCCGAGAAGGTGACCCTCACGGAGGATTTGCGCGGCCGCTTCGCGCGACCCTTCAATGAAGCCAAGCTCGCGGAAGGCCGGTCCCACGACCGGCATCCCCAAGAGGTGCCGATCGAGCACGGCGTACGCCGTCCGGTCGAGCTCGTCTTGCAGCACGACCGCGATGAGCCACGAGTCATAGGTCGCTAGGCTGTGATTGAAGACGAGCAACGCCCCGCCGTGAGACGGAAGGTGCTCGAGACCCGTCACTTCGTATTGATGAAAATCGCACAACGCCCGGAGCCAGAGCTCCATCGTGCGGTAGCTGGCCTTCCCAAACAGCGACGTCGGACGGCTCGCGCTGCTGCGATACCGCGAGAGATAGCTCAACCCTCGCGGCCCCCGAGCTCGCGCAGAATGCGTTGGCTGATCGCTGCCGTCACCGCGTCGCGGCCCTCCGGCTCCAGGAAGAACATGTGGCCGCCTTTCACGATGAGCGTCTCATCGTAACCGAACCCCACGCGGGTTGCAGCCGGCAGCTTGTCGACGGTGCGGACCGGATCGCTCCCGCCGCCGACGAGGATGGGCTGGTCATCGCGGTGGGCGATGACCTCGGCGTCACTCGTTCCGCGGCTGCGCGCAGAGACCCACAGATCGCGGCGGACGCGATCGAGCATCGCTGGAGCCAGCGCACCGTTCGAGTCTCCCGACTGCTGACGCATCCATCGCACGGCTTCCTCCACCATCGATGGCGTGATCTCGCTCGGTGACGTGACGTCGCGCGGCACGAAGTCGGCGAGCGCACCGGGCTCTGGCACGGCGCCCAGCATGACGAACGAAGGCGCTCGCGCGCCCCGCTCCCGCAGGCTGCGGGCCGCGACGAGCGCCACATACGCCCCCATCGAGTGACCGTAAAACGCGAACGGCACGTCACCGAGAGCCGCGAGCGCGTCGGCAAATCCGGCCAGCTGATCCTCGGAAGACTGCGTGAGGAGCTCCGCGTTCGGACCGTCGATCGACGGCAGCTCGAAACCATAGACCGAGACGCCCGGTGGCAGCGACTCGAGCCAAGCGGCGAACACGTCGCGCTCCGCGCCCATGGGTGGGAAGCAGACGAGCGCGAAGCGCGCGGGATCGGCGGCACCGAGCAGCTTCAAAACCGACGCGTCGTCGTTCGCCGAGGCCGCGCTCGCGCTGAGCTGCGCAAGGAGCTCGCGAGCGAGCTCGGTCGCTGAGGGACCCCGCATCAGGCGGACCATCGTCATCGTCAGCCCGAGCTCGGTCTCCATCCAGTTTTGAAGCTGGGCCACCATCAGTGAATCCAAGCCATACCTCGTGAGGCTGGTCTCCGGATCGACTCCGTTGTCCCCGAGGCCCGCGATCCTCGAGAGGAACGCCGAGAGCTCGAGCGCGAGCATCGCTGGACGGGCCTCCTCCGAGAGGTCTCGGAGGCGACCGCGAAGGGAGCTCCCGTCCCGCGTGGCGTCGTCCTGCCCGCCACCGAGCAGCTCGGCGAAGCGACGACGTGCATCACCGAGCTGAGCGAGACGGCGCACGTCGACTTCCGCGACGATCCGCCGCGTACGCCCTTCGACCATTACGCGCTCCAAGAGGTCGAGCGCGCGCCGAGAGTCGAGCCCGCGGACGCCTTGGCCGAGGATCTTCTTCTGTTGGTCCTTCGGCGCGCGCGCGACGAAGCCGACGTCCTCGATGGCACCGAAGCTGACGCTGATTGCAGGTTGGCCACTCGCACGACGGAAGCTCGCGAGCTCGTCCAAGTACGCGTTGGCGGCAGCGTAATTGGCTTGCCCCGGCGTTCCTATGACGCCAGAAATCGAGGAGAAGAGCACGAACCAATCGAGCGCGATGCCTCGCGTCGTCTCGTGAAGCAGCAGCGCCGCCTCTGCCTTCGCGTCGAGGACGCGCGCGTAGCGCTCGCGGTCGAGCGCCGTGAGTGGTGCGTCGTCGAAGACGGCCGCTGCGTGGAAAACGCCGGCGAGCCGGCCACGCGACTGCGCGTACCGAATGAGCGCCTCGACTTGATCGCGCCGTGACACGTCCGCGCGCCGGACGTCGACGGAGATGCCCGCGGCGCGGAGGGCTTGGACTTTTTTCTCTTCGTCTTCACCGACGACGCCGCGACGACCGACGAGGGTCAACGAGCGTGCGCCGCGCGCGGCGAGCCGCTCGGCGAGCGCGAGCCCAAATCCTCCGCAGCCGCCCGTCACCAGGTAGACGCCTTCCGACTCGAGGCGGAGCTCGGCGAGCGGCTCCGCAAGCACTCCGCCCTCGGGCGGAACCTCTACGATCACCTTGCCGATCTGCTTGCCTTGCGCGAGGCAGTGAAGCGCCGCCGCAGCCTCGGAGAGAGGGAACGTCTTGAGGGGCACCGTCTTGATGATCCCGCTCGTGCGCGCCTCGAGCGCGCGAAGCAAGACGCCACCCAAATCACCCTTCGGGCGGGGGACGTTCACGTCGAGGCAGAAGTAACTCTTGTTCTTGGCGAACTGAAACAGCCCCACCTGGCGATTCTTGTAGATGTCGGTCTTGCCGATCTCGATGAAACGGCCAAACGCCTTGAGGCATCGAAAGCTCTCGGTCAGCGCGCGGCCCGCGAGCGAGTTCAGCACCACATCCACGCCTTCGCCGTTCGTGAGCGCCAAGATCTCGTCGCCGAAGTCGGCCGTGCGCGAGTTGAAGATGTGCTTCACCCCGAGCTCGCGGAGAAACGCTCGCTTCTCCTCCGAGCTCGTCGTCGCGATCACCGTCGCGCCGAGGTGGTGCGCGAGCTGGACGGCGATGCAGCCGACGCCACCCGCGGCCGCGTGTATCAGCACCGTCTCGCCGGGCGAGAGCTTGGCGAGCTCGCGCAAAGCGGTGTCGGCGGTGAGAAATGGGATCGGCAGCGCGGCGGCGTCGCCGAACGAGAGCCCCGGCGGGAGCTTTGCGACGTACCTCTCCTTACTGTAGCTGCGCGTGGCGACCGACTCCGGGAAAAACCCGAGGACGGCATCGCCCGGCCGAAACTTCGTCACCGCTGCGCCGACGCGCGTCACGACGCCCGCTGCGTCGAGCGCGAGCTGCTGCCCGATGAGGCCACCCTCCCACGCGATCTTCGACACGAGGTTCATCGCGAAGGCGACGTCGCGGAAGTTCAGGCCGGTGGCGCGCACGGCGATCTCGACGCCGTCGGGATCGATCTCGTGCAGGTGAAACTCTTCGAGCCTCACCGAGTCGATGACCCCTGGTGATCGTACGACCGCGCGGACCGCGCTCGTCGCGACGTCGAACCTCCGCATGGGGACCTTGAGCTCGTCGCGCACGAGCGTTCGAGCCCAGCGGGCCGGGCCGCGCAGGGCGACCTCGGGATCGCGCGCGCCTTCGGTGATCTCTCGCACGAGCGCGTCCACGTCCGCAGTCGTCGGGCTATCGGGGAGATCGACGAGCGTGGTGGTCAGGCGAGCCTGCTCGCTCATGAGCACACGGCCGAAGCCCCACGTGGTCGCACCACCGAAGCGTGGATTGCGCTCGTCATCGTTCGTCGACACTGCCCCGCGGGTGACCAGCCAGATCTCGCGCGCAGCGTCCGACCACGCTCGCGCCTTCGTCAGCGCGTCCGCGAGGTGGCTCAGCGGCACGGCCGAGAGGAGCGCCGCGCCGCTCGGCGACTCGGTCGCATCGAGCGATGCAAGGTCGACGACGCCGGCGATCGGCCGGCCCACCGCTGCGACCAGGCTGGACATGTCTTCGACCGCATCGGGGCGGACAACGAAGTCGCGTTCATCACGCCGCTCGAACTTGGCGCCGAAGAAGACGCGAACAGCGGGTGAACCAACGCGCTGGAAGAGCTCGTCGACCGCTCGAGCGACCGGACGTGACGACTCGGTCTCGAAGATGAGCCAAGCGCC
>Ga0302324_100002011_pt1 | contig 48113 bp, 36 predicted proteins | sample Palsa_T0_1_FD_201949 | JGI IMG/M metagenome (GOLD analysis project Ga0302324, IMG submission 201949) | Peat permafrost microbial communities from Stordalen Mire near Abisko, Sweden - Palsa_T0_1 | ecosystem: Environmental > Terrestrial > Soil > Palsa > Peat permafrost | place: Sweden: Abisko...
CAACCCGCCCGACCCCCCAGACCCGGGGCCCCCAAGCTCAGCCGTCCGCCTCGGATGGGTCGTCGATCACGTCGAGCCTGGCGTCGAGGCTGGTGAGCTCGAGCACGCGCTGAACGGCGGCCGGGCCACGGACGATCGCCAGCCGATATTCGCCGTTGCGGGCACGGGCGTCGGCCGAGACGAGCAGCCTCAGTCCCGTCGAGTCCATGAACGTGAGGCCGCGCAGATCGAGCACGATCACGCGGGCGCCACCATTCTCGACACCCTTCTCGACACGCCGCAGCTCGGCGTCGGCGCTCGGTGTCGTCGCGATATCAAGCTCCCCCTCGAGCTCGATGCTCACCTTTTCCCCCGATTCCTCGAGTCGGATCGCGAACGGTTTCACCGCGCCGCCATCTTATGTGAAGCACTCCAAATGTGAAGCGTACGAGCCACCGCGCCGGCGCCAGGCCGCGTCCGCCCGGCGCCACCGCCCCTACCGGCCCCCTGAGCCCGTCCGGGACGCGATACCAACCGGCTAAGATCTGAGCGAGGACGGCTTAGATCATGTTTGTCGATCAAGCTCGCGGGTGATATGATTCCACTTACAAGTCGTAAGCAACTAGCGAAAGTGAACATTCAATGAGCCGACTTCTTTTGGTCCCGCTCGACGACACGGTCGTCTTCCCGGGCATGTCGCTGACGCTCGCCGTGGATGCAGGCGAGGAGGAGCGCGTGCTGGTGGTGCCGCGTCACGGGCAGGAGTTCGCCTCGGTCGGCACTGTCGCCGAGGCCAGCGGAAGCGTCCGCCTGCCCGGCGGCGCTAAGGCCGTCGCTCTGACGGGCCTGCACCGTGGGATCGCGGGTGCCGCGCATACGCTTCCCGACGGCCGCCTGTTCGTCGAGGTCGATGAGCGACCCGACGAGTCACCCGTCGACGGCAAGACCCGCGAGCTCGAGCGCGAGTACCGCGCAGTGGTAGAGGAGATCCTCGAGATACGAGGCGACGACGGGCGCATCTCCGCGTTCGTCCGTTCGATCACCGAGCCGGGCGCGCTCGCCGACACGAGCGGTTACCCACCCGAGATCACCTACGCAGAGAAGGTCCGACTGCTCGAGACGCTCGACGTCACCGAGCGGCTCGAGCTGGCGGTCGGGTACCAGCGCGAGCGCCTGGCAGAGCTACAGGTGCGCAAGCGGATCCGCGACGACGTCCAGGACGGCGCCGAAAAGCAGCAGCGCGACTACTTCCTGCGCAAGCAGATGGAGTCGATCCGCAAGGAGCTGGGCGAGGACGACGCGTCCGTCGTCGAGGAGTACCGGACCAAGATCGCCGAGGCCGGGATGCCCGACCACGCGCGGGAGCAGGCCGAGAAGGAGCTCGGGCGGCTCGAGCGTATGGGCGAGCAGAGCGGCGAGTCGAGCGTGATCCGGACCTACCTCGACTGGTTGATCGCGGTGCCGTGGAGCAAGCGCTCCGACGAGCGCCTGGACCCCGTGCACGCTCGCGAGGTTCTGGACGCCGACCACGCCGGCCTCGATGACGTCAAGGATCGGATCGTCGAGTACATCGCGGTCAAGAAGCTGCGCGTCGAGCGCGGGATCACAGAGGACCGGCGCTCCGGCGCGATCCTCACCCTGATCGGCCCGCCCGGCACCGGCAAGACCTCGATCGGCGAGTCGATCGCGCGTGCCACCGGCCGGGAGTTCGTGAGGATGTCGCTGGGCGGAGTCCGCGACGAGGCTGAGATCCGCGGCCACCGCCGCACCTACATCGGCGCCCTTCCGGGCCGGCTCGTGCGGGCGCTAAGAGACGCCGACACGATGAACCCGGTGATCATGCTCGACGAGGTGGATAAGGTCGGCGCCGACTGGCGTGGCGATCCTAGCTCGGCGCTGCTCGAGGTCCTCGACCCCGCGCAGAACCACAGCTTCCGCGATCACTACCTCGACGTCGAGCTTGATCTCAGTGGCGTGATGTTCATCGCGACCGCGAACGTCGCGGACACGATCCCAGGCCCGCTGCTCGACCGCATGGAGGTGATCCGCTTCGACGGGTACACCACCTCAGAGAAGGTCGCGATCGCGCGCGGATACCTATGGCCACGGCAGGTCGAACGCAATGGCCTGCGGCCGGAGGAGGTCGAGATCTCCGACGAGCTGCTGAGCACGGTGACCACCGAGTACACGCGAGAGGCGGGCGTACGCCAGCTCGAGCGTGACCTCGGCACGCTGCTGCGCAAGACCGCGACGGGGATCGCATCGGGCGCCACGACGGCGCCGGTAACGATCGATCTCGACGTGATTCGGGACGCGCTCGGCCGGCAGCGTCACTTCCAGGAGTCCGCGATTCGCACCGCGGTCCCGGGAGTCGCGACCGGGCTGGCCGTCACCGGAGCAGGCGGCGACGTGTTGTTCATCGAGGCCACGGCGATGCCCGGCAAGCCCGGACTCACGCTGACCGGTCAGCTCGGTGACGTGATGAAGGAGTCCGCTCAGATCGCGCTGTCCTACGTCCGCGGCCATGCCGCCGAGCTCGGCATCGAGCCCTCGGCGTTCGAGGACCGTACGTTCCACGTCCATGTCCCGGCCGGAGCGATCCCCAAGGACGGGCCGAGCGCGGGCGTCACGATGGTGACTGCGCTGACCTCGCTGCTCAGTGAGCGGCCGGTCCGCCACACCGTCGGGATGACCGGCGAGGTGACGCTCCAGGGTCGCGTGCTGCCGATCGGCGGCGTGAAGCAGAAGGTGCTGGCCGCGCACGCGGCGGGACTGACCGACGTCGTGCTCCCCGAGCGCAACCGCGGCGATCTCGACGACGTTCCGGAAGAGGTCCGGGAGGCGATGACCTTCCACTTCGCGATGACCGTCGACGAGGTCCTGGGCGTGGCGCTCGAGACAAACGCAGTGCCTGCAGCGGCGTAACGATCGCAACTCTGAACCAGCGCCCGCGGCATCCTCACCGGAGCCGCGGGCGCTGCTATGTCCGCGTAGAAGATTCGGAACGAGCCGGACGCGCTGCCGCCACCGTGAGGATGACCCCCAGCGCGGGAAGTAATGTAGAACGAAGCTTCACCGTCGGCGCCACCCTAGCCCGCTTGTGGCTCCCTCAACAAGGACTAATTTCAAGATATGACCACAATCACCCCGACAGACGAGCAGCAGGTAATCGACAACGTCCCCAAGCAGCTCTACATCGGCGGCGAGTGGCGCGACGGCGGGGATGGCACCCTCTCCGTGGAGGATCCCGCGACCGGCGAGCCTTTGTGCGAAGTCGCCGACGCGTCCGTGGAGGACGCCAAGGCGGCGCTCGATGCAGCCGTCGAGGCGGGCCCCGGGTTCGCCGCGACGCCGCCCCGTGAGCGCGGCGAGATCCTCCGTCGCGCCTACGAATCGATCATCGCGCGCCAGGACGAGCTTGCGCTCCTGATGACCCTTGAGATGGGCAAGCCGATCAGCGAGTCGAGGGCTGAGATCGTCTACGCGGCGGACTTCCTGCGGTGGTTCGCCGAGGAGGCGGTACGTATCGACGGCCGCTTCTCCGTCGCACCGAACGGCCAGAGCCGCCTGCTGACCATGAAGCAGCCGGTGGGGCCGTGCCTGCTCATCACGCCATGGAACTTCCCCATGGCCATGGGGACCCGCAAAATCGGCCCTGCGATCGCGGCCGGATGCACGATGGTCGTCAAGCCTGCACAGCAGACGCCGCTCTCGATGCTGATGCTCGCGCGCATCCTCGAGCAGGCCGGACTCCCAGAAGGCGTCCTGAACCTGATCACGGCATCCTCCTCGGGCCGCACGATGGCGCCCCTGATCGACGACTCGAGACTGCGCAAGCTCTCGTTCACGGGCTCGACCGAGGTCGGGCGCACGCTGATGGGTCAAGCCTCGCAGAACCTCCTGCGGCTGTCGATGGAGCTGGGCGGAAACGCCCCGTTCATCGTCTTCGAGGATGCCGACCTCGACGCCGCCGTCGACGGGGCGGTGATCGCCAAGATGCGCAACAACGGCGAGGCGTGCACGGCCGCGAACCGCTTCCACATCCACGAGTCGATCGCAGACCGGTTCTCCGCGGCGCTCGCCGAGCGGATCGGCGCAATGAAGGTCGGTCGCGGCACCGAGGAAGGCGTCCAGGTCGGTCCGCTGATCGACGGCCAGCAGCGCCGCAAGGTCGCCGCGCTCGTCGAGGACGCCGTGCACCGCGGTGCCCGCGTCCTGGTCGGCGGCGAAGCCCGTGACGGCGGCGGCTACTTCTATGACCCCACCGTCCTCGCCGACATCCCCGACGGCGCGGCGCTGCTTCGCGAGGAGATCTTCGGCCCGGTCGCCCCGATCAAGCCGTTCGCCACCGAGGCCGAGGCGGTCGCGGCGGCCAACGACACCGAGTTCGGCCTCGTCGCCTACCTCTTCACGCGCGATATCGGCCGCGCTCTCCGCGTCACCGAAGCCCTCGACACGGGCATGATCGGCCTCAACCAGGGCATCGTCTCGAACGCGGCCGCTCCCTTCGGCGGCGTCAAGCACTCAGGCTTCGGTCGCGAAGGCGGCTACGAGGGAATCGAGGAGTACCTCACGACGAAGTACGTCGCGGTGAACCTGTGAGAACCTGACGCGAACTGCCGTGCCGTCGGTGATCGCCGCCGCTTGGCAGATCTGCCGCAGTGAGGGTCTGGACGTGGTAGGTTGATTGCAGGGTTGTTTCGGGACTTAGCAGCGGGGTGGTTTGACACATGAGGGCACGACGGGCGGCGCGTTTCGGCGCGGTTTTTGCAGTGATCGCGACTAGCCTCGCGGCGACGAGCTTTGCCGTGACGGCCGCCGTCGCCAGGGGTGGCTCGAGTGGCGGTGGCTCGAGTGGCGGTGGCTCGAGTGGCGGTGGCTCGGGCAAAGGTGGCGGTGGCGGTGGCTCGGGCAGCGGGCACCACAACCCGGCGCCGGCGATCACGTCGTTTGCCGCCGCCCCTTCTTCCGTCACTGCCGGTCAGTCCAGCACCCTGAGCTGGGGCAGCACGAACGCAACGTCGTGCGTGCTCTCCGGCGCCTTGAAAGGCAATGAGTCAGCCTCCGGAAGCCTCTCGACCGGAGCTCTCAGCGCCACCTCGTCGTACACCCTGACCTGCAGCGGTTCCGGTGGCACTGCTTCTGCTAGCGTCACCGTAACGGTGACACCGGTATCCACTGGAACGGGCGCGGCCTGCCAGTCGGTCGCGATCCCAGCGTATTTTTATCCAAGTGCCGGCAGCAGTCCATGGACCACCGCAGCGGCTGCAGAACCGGGTGTCGGGATCATGGTGGCCAACGTCGATAGCGGTCCTGGCACCAGCGCAGACCCCAACTACGCCACGGCTATCGCCCAGGCGCGCGCGGCCGGCTCTGCGGTATATGGATACGTCTACACCAACTACGGCGCAAACAGCCTCGCGAGCGTCGAGGCGAACATAAGCCTGTGGAAGAGTCTGTATGGCGTTACGAACATCTTCATCGACGAAGCTTCGATCAACACTTCCACACTGCAGTACTACGAGGCGTTGTCGAGCTACGTACACCAAACCCCGGGCGCGTTGACGATCCTCAACTTCGGCACGATGCCTCCCGAGAGCTTCATGAGTGCCGGGGACATCATGCTTACGTTTGAGGGTTCCTACTCGACCTACGAGTCGACGACGTTCCCTTCATGGGTCACCGGCTATGCGGCGGACCGCTTCTACAACATTGTCTACGACGTGCCCAATCAAACCTCGATGACACAGGTCCTCGGGCAGGCAGAGAACTACAACGTCGGTTACATCTACGTGACCAACGAGACGCTGCCAAATCCTTACGACTCGGTGCCGCCGTACCTGTCGAGCGAGGCGAGCGAAGCGCACAGCAACTGCTCGTTGTGACGCTCCCGCCTGGTGCCGGCACACCTCGACGGTACGATCAGGCCCCAGTCAGAGCGCCTGCTCCGCGGCTCCGCCGACGACGGCGATCGACTACCGTAAGGGGCCGTAGCCGCGCGCTTCCACAGCGCATCGAGTTTTAAAGGTCACGTGTCCTCATGAGTACGTCCGAGTCAGAAGCCAAGGCGATCACGCCCCAGGGCCTGGTCGCACTCGAGGCCGAGCTCGCGGAGCTCGAGGGCCCCGCGCGCCGCGCGATGGCCGCCCGGATCCTCGCCGCGCGCGAGCTAGGGGACCTGAAGGAGAACGCCGAGTACCACATCGCCAAGGAGGATCAGGCGCATCTGGAGACGCGGATCCAGCGACTGCAACAGCGCCGGCGGGAAGCCGTCGTCGTCGAAGCCAAGGCCGATGACGCCACATTCGGCTTCGGCCGTACAGCCGAGGTTCTCGATGAGGCGAGCGGCAAGGTCCATCGCTGGACGATCGTAGGCTCGACCGAGGCGGACCTCGCTCATGGCAAGCTGTCCGCCGAATCGCCGGTCGCCAAGGCTCTGATAGGCCATGCTCCCGGCGATTCGATCGAGGTGCAGACGCCCCGCGGCCCGCGTAGATACCGGGTCCAGGGGCTCGTCTCCTGATTCGAAGCCGGGCGGTGGATCTCGACCTGAGGGCAATCCTCGAGGACACCGGGCGGCTATTCGCCCGCTTCGGGGACGAGGCGTACTACATCGTGCTGTGCGTCCGCAGCGGGCTGATCGGTGTCGAGCTTCCGCATCGGGTGGCGCTGATGCTGCGGGCATTCGACCGCTTCGGGACGCTCGGAGGCGCGGTATCGGTCGCGTCGATCCGTGGCGGCGGGCGGATCGGGCTCGTCGACGAGCTCGGCTCGCTTACGTTCAGAGAACTCGACCGACGCTCGAACGCGCTCGCGAACGCGTGGCGTGAGCATGGCCTCGAGCCCGGCGAAGGCGTGACGATCCTGGCCCGGAACCACCGTGGCTTCCTCGACGCCGTGTTCGCTGCGGCCAAGTGCGGAGCTCGCATCGTGCTCTTGAACGCGGACTTCACCGGCCCGCAGATCCGCCGGATCGCGGCCCGCGAAGGTACTGACTTGCTTGTCTACGATGACGAGTACGCGAAGCTGCTGAAAGGCGTCGAGCCGCGCCGCGGGCGCTGGCGTGCATGGGCAGAGCGCGGCGGGGAGGAAACCATTGAGGGGCTGATCGGATCCCAACCGACGTCCGCGCCTCCGAAGCCTGGGGTCAGCCCACGGATCGTGATCCCGGCCAGCCGCGACGCGGGCAGAACGAGGAGCTCGACCGACCGGTCCGAGCGACGACGCTGGCACGATCTCGGCGGCCTGCTGAGCAGAGTGCCGTTGCGGGGACACGAAGTGACCGAATGCTGCCTGCCGATGTGTGACCCGCTTGGGTTCGCACACGCAATGCTCGCCGTCGGCCTGGGCTCGACGCTCGTGCTCCGCCGCCGCTTCGACCCGGCGGCGACGCTCGAGAGCCTCGATCGCAACCAGGCCACGGCACTGATCGTCGTGCCGGTGATGCTTCGGCGGATGCTCGACCTCGGCGAAGAGGCCAGGTCCGATCTCGATCTTGGAGCCCTCCGGATCGTCCTCGTCGCCGGCTCCCAGCTCGGCGCGGAGCTGTGCCGGCGCACCGTGGAGGCGGTCGGTCCGGTGCTCTACAACCTGTACGGGTCGACGGAGGCCACATGTGCGACGATCGCGACGCCCGCAGATCTCGCTGCCGAACCGGCATGCGTCGGCACGGTCGTCCGCGGATCCGCGGTCAAGGTCCTGGACGAGCGCGGTGAGGAACTGCTGCCCGGCCACACCGGTCGTATCTTCGTCGGCAGCTCCGCGCAGCTCGAGGCCAACCCGAGCGGCGCCACCAACGGCACCGGTCGCTCGCCCGGCGGCTTGATCGCAAGCGGCGACGTCGGGCACTTCGACGCGGAGGGGCGGCTGTTCGTCGACGGCCGCGCGGACGAGACGATCGTCAGCGGAGAGATGAGCGTTTTCCCGGCGGAAATCGAGGAGCTGCTGGCGGGTCATGCGGCGATCGAGGAGGCAGCCGCGATCGGCGTCCCGGATCATGAGCTCGGCCAGCGGTTACGGGCGTTTGTCGTGGTACGCGAAGGCTCGTCGATGACCGAGCAAGAGGTCAAACAGTACGTGGGCGAGAAGCTCGCCGACTACAAGTGTCCGCGCGACGTCATATTCCTCGCCGAGCTCCCTCGAGGCCCCGCTGGGAAGGTGCTCAGGCGCGAGCTCGAGCGGCTGCCGGTGGGGTGAGGGGGCGCTTCGCGCCCACAAGGGCCCGGATGGCCCCGAGTTCGCCTGGCGGCGAACATCCCCCGCCCGACCGTCTGCTACGTTGGACGTGTGCGGTCGACGCCGTCGGCCGCGAGGCAGCTTGCTTGGGTCCCGCGCAAACCGGCGCGGTTCGGGTCAGCGACAGCCTCCCGAATCGTACCGTCCGCGGCCCTCACTGCCGCCGAATTGGAGTAAAAGATGTCATTACAGTCGTGCGCCGAAACCGGCGCATCATTCGCCGATCTGGGCGTATCGCGAGCCGTCACCGACGCGCTCGCCGCCCGCGGCATCAACGATCCTTTCCCCGTCCAGCAGCTGGTGATCGGCGACGTGCTCGCCGGGCGCGACGTGCTCGTGCGCTCGCCGACCGGATCCGGCAAGACGCTCGCGTTCGCCGTGCCGATGGTCGACCGGATCGAGGCGCACCATGGCCGCCCCGCTGCGTTGATCCTCGCACCAACCCGCGAGCTCGTGTCGCAGATCGCAGACGAGATGCACTCTGTCGCGCATGCGCGCGCTCTCCGCGTGGCCACCGTCTACGGAGGTGTGGGGCTACAACGGCAGGCCAAGGAGGCCGCCCGCTCGCACATCATCGTCGCGACGCCGGGGCGCCTCGAGGACCTGCTCGAGCGCGGAGCGTTCAGCCTCGGTCAGGTTCGCATGCTCGTGCTTGACGAGGCCGACCGGATGCTCGACATGGGCTTCCTCCCGGCTGTCGAGCGGATCGTTCGCCAATGTCCCGAGGACCGGCAGACGCTGTTCTTCTCCGCCACTCTCGACGGCCAGGCCGGCCGCGCCGCGGCGGCATTCACGCGCGACCCCGTCAGGCGTGAGCACACCGACCAGACGACCGATTCCGCGCCCGAGATCGAGCATCGCTTCCTTGAGGTCGAGCACTCCTTCCGGCTCGAAGCGCTCGTGCGAGAGCTCCGAGCCGACCGCGATCTGGCGCTCGTGTTCGTGCGGACCAAGCGCGGCGCCGACCGGCTCGTCAAGCGTCTCGGCCATCACGGCGTCGACGCTGTCGCGATGCACGGCAACAAGTCCCAGAGCCAGCGCGAGCGGGCACTAGCCCGCTTCGAGTCCGGGCACGTCGCGACGCTCGTCGCCACGGACGTTGCCGCACGCGGGATCGACGTCGATCGGATCTCGCACGTGATCAACTACGACGCTCCCGATGACCGCGATGCCTATGTCCATCGCGTAGGGCGCACCGGCCGTGCCGGACGCGGCGGAGTCGGGATCACGTTCCTGTCCGCGGAAGAGCGCGGCGACATCGTCCGGCTCGCCGGCGACCTAGGGATCGAGCACGGCCTGGCGAACGTGGTGGGCACGCCGCGTCCGGGCAAGAACTCGTCTCGTGCGGGCAGGCACTCGACCAGCGCCGGCAAGAACTCGACCAGCGCCGGCAGGAACTCGACCAGCGCCGGCAGACATTCGGCCAGCGTCGGCAAGAGCTCTAACGGCGCGGGCACACCGTCGGCCGGCAGGCCGACGGACCGCGATCCCGTCAGCGGGCAGCCGGGCCGCGCCCGAAATCGCCGGCGTCGCCCAGACTCGCGACGAGCACCCGCCCGCTGAGCCGCCCGACCGCGCGCCCGACGGGGCTGATCCCGTCGGCGGCGTCGGCGTCGAGGACGCGCGGGTCGATCAGGTCGTAGGTGCGTCCGGCGCGCACCACCCGTCCACCCCCGGCGAGTACGTTGCGCACCCAGTCTGACTCCTCGCCGTAGAGCACCACGACCGCCAGCTTGCGACCGCGCTTGAAGGCGAGCACGGGAGTGCGGTACGCGCGCCCCGACCGCCGTCCTCGGTGGCAGATCACGGCCCATGGCGGCAGCAGCCACGCCCACTGACCCTGAACCGGGTTGGTGATAACGCGGTTGAAGCGCGCCATCCGGCGCGGGAGCTTCACGGACACCTAGCGAGCTTAACGGACCCAAGCGCCACAACAACGCCCCGCGCACCTGTACCCTCACGTAGAGCGCATGGCCTACGCCGAGCAGAGCCCGAGGCCCAGGGGTCCGATCAACGAGCACGCACCGGCACTCGCGCGTGAGTGGCGGGGGCTGACGCGCGCCGCGACCGCGGTCGCGCTGCTGACCAGCCCGGCGTTCTTCCTCGTCCTGTACGACTCCGACCACGCCAGCCTAGCCGTCTCGCTGGTCGTCACCGCACTAGCCGTCGTCGTCTTCCGGGGCCTCGTCGAGGTGGTTGCGAGGAAGTTCATCCCGTCTCCAAGCTTGTATGGGGCCGACGAAAGCCTGCGTCAGGACGATCTCGTCGCGAGGCGGCGCTACTGGTACTGGCGGACGAAGTTCCGGCGTCTCCCGATCCTGATCGTGATCGTGCTCGCGATTCTCGGGGCGTGCCAGGCGCTGTTCGCGTTCTCTGGCGTTTCCGCGCCGTTCTTCAACCCCCTCCCCGCGCTCCGCCAGCTGTTCCCGGCCGGAGAGCTCCCGCAGCTCGGGCTCGTGTTCGTGCAGCTCCCGATGCTGCTGTTCATCAATTTCTTCATCTTCTTCGGCCCCTTCCTGTTCATGGCGATCCGCCAGATCCACAGTTATGAGCCCGGCGACGCGACCTGGGGAGTGAAGATCGACGATGTCCGCGGCCAGGCCGAGGCCAAGGACGAGATCACGCGCGTGATCACCCTTTGGCAATCGGGCGAGGAGTTCGAGAAGGCGGGTGGCAAGCGCGAGCGCGGGCTGCTGTTCCTGGGTGCTCCGGGAACGGGCAAGACGATGATCTCAAAGGCGATCGCGACCAACTTCAACTGCCCGTTCGTGACTATCCCCGGCTCTGGCTTCGCCGGCATGTTCATTGGTATGGACGCGATCACAGTCCAGTACCTCGCGCACAAGGCGCGTAGGCTGGCGAAGAAATGGGGCGGCCAGTGCATCGTCTTCATCGACGAGATCGATGCGGTCGGGATGCGCCGCCAAGCGCTCCAGGGCGCGCCATCGAGCACTTTGCCGAGCTCGGTCAACGACGTTGGCTTCTTCGGCGAGAACGGTTCCGTGACGCCGTCCGGTGACCTCGTGATCGAGTCACGCGCCTGGCGCGAGCAGCTCTTCACGCAGCGCGCAGAGACGCCAAGGACCGGCTACGGCGCGGTCGCGGAGCGGATGGGCGACCGCATCAACCGCTACTTCCCCGGCTTTGGCATGGGGGGCATGGGCGGCCAGGCACTCAATCAGCTTCTGGTCGTGATGGACGGGATCGACGAACCGCCGATGATGAAGAAGTTCTTCACGAACCGCATCAACACGTTCCTGGATGCGATGTTCGTGGTGCCGTCGAAGGTCGGCAAGCTGCGGCTCAGGCTCAGCCCACCGCCGCCGCGGCCCGAGCAGATCTACTTCATCGGCGCCTGCAACGTACCGATCAGCGTGCTCGATCCGGCCCTGACCCGACCGGGACGGATGGGCCGTCACATATGGTTCCGCACCCCGACCAAGGACGACAGGCTGGACATCTTCGATCTGTACCTGGCCAAGGTCGACCACGAGCCCGACCTCGACACCGAGCATCGGCGAGACGAGCTCGCGCGCATCACCAACGGTTACTCGCCCTCGATGATCGAGCAGTGCTGCTCGATGGCGCTGACGCTCGCCCATTCGGAGGGGCGGCGCAGGTTCGGCTGGTACGACATCGTCGAGGCGATGACCACGGTCGAGACGGGCACCGCCCAGAACATCGACTACATCCAGGAGGAGACCCGCGCAGTCGCGATCCACGAGGCCGGCCACGCCGCCGCCGGTCACGTGTACCTGGAGAAGGAACTGCTCTCGACGCGCCTCTCGATCCGCAAACGCGGCGGCTCGCTCGGGCACTACCAGAGCATGGAGAAGGACGAGCGCTTCTCGCACTTCCGCGGTTACGTGATGGGCAGGCTGATCATGACGCTCGGAGCGATGGCGGCCGAGCAGGTGTTCTACGGCGAGAACTCGCAGGGCGTCAGTGGCGACGTCTACTCCGCCACGACGACGGCATCGCTGATGGTAGGCGTCTGGGCGATGGGCCCCGACGCGGTCACGATCGAAGAGAGCTTCGACGTCGACGCGGAGGCCGAGGAGGCCGTCAAGCGACTCGAGCGGATCGGAAACACAATCATGAACCGCGCCAGCGGCGGCGGCCCCTTCGACAGCGATCCCCTCGGCGGCGTCCTCAGAGATCCGGGCAAGCGCCGCGGGGCCGCGCAGATCCTCGGCCAAGCGTACGTCACCGCCTACGCGCTGATGGCCAGCAACAAGGACGCGATCGAGCAGATCGCCGCGACGCTGGCCGAACGCAAGGAGCTCTACGGGGACGAGGTGACCGACCTGCTCAACAGCGTCGGCCTGCAGCGCCCCGAGATCGATTTGCACGACCACACGACCTGGGTGCAGGCCGCGGCGTGAGCGAACCACCGCCTCATCAGCCGCTCGCCGCGGCCGAGGAGCACGCCGCCAAGCCGGGTTTGCGCTCGAGCGCTCGCGTGCGGCGCCGCGGAGCGCCCTCGGCGCCCTCCTCTCCGTACGCTCACAAGTTCCGCCTTGCCGCCGGCGTGCTCGCGATCCTCGCGATCGGCGCGATCGCGATCGCGATCATCGCCGCTTCGGCGGGGCGGGTGACGACCAAGGCCTGGTCGGCGTGGAAGCCACAGTTCAACGGCATCGCCGGGGCGCGCCAGATCGCAGGCTACGTCTCGCCCGGCTACCGGATCTCGGCCGAGCAGCAGCTTGCGGTAGTGACCGTGTCAACCAACCTGGACGGTTCGACGCTGATTTTGCAGGAGGGCCCTTCGAGCTCGGACACCGGCGTGCTGACCGGCGGCACAATCGTCTACACATTCTGCGGGCTCGGGCCTGACTGCTCGATCCCCGGCAAGCCCTCGGTGAACCGGCTCCTGCTTGTTCGGCTCGAGGCGTTCGAGCTCGCGCTGTACAGCTTCCGCTACCTGAGCGACGTGCAGAACGTTGTGTCGATCCTGCCGCCGGCGGTCCAGCAGGGAACGGCGGCGGCGAAGGGCACCACTCCGTCTCTCTCACCCACGCCGCCCGCCACGCTGGGAAAGACGATCGTCGCGGTCGAGTTCAACCGTCACGAGCTCCAGCCGATCCTAAGCGACCCGCTGTCGGACTTCTTCCCCAGCAAGCCGCTCGCGCTGGGCGGTGTGCCGACCTCCCAGGCGATCGCGACGATGGACTTCATCACCGCCAACCAGCTTTTCACGCCGAGCACCGAGACGGGCCAGGACGGCACCCAGTACCTGGTGCTGAGCCAGCTGCCGGCACAGTGACACCCGCGCGGGCCGCCCTCGCACAGGCAAAGGCGCGACTCGACCCGCTCAACCTCTACCCCCGCGCCGTCCGGATCGACCACGTGCTCGTCGCGACGGTTCCGTGGCTGTTCCGGCTGCCGTGGTTTCGCCGCTTCGACGCGTACGCGTCGTGGAACCTTGTGCTGCTGCGCTCCCCGAAGCTGGTGGAGGACGGGGATCTGATCTGTCACGAGCTCTGTCACGTCTGGCAGATGCAGCACCACCCGCTGCGGATGCCGCTGTCCTACCTGCGCGTCGGTTACGCCGCGAACCCCTACGAGGAGGAGGCCCGGCTCGCCGCGTCCGCATCCTCGGCCCTCGCCTCATAGCCCGAGCACTCGCGCACCGGCAGGCGCGGGTAGCGCGGGAACCGATCGGGCTCGGTCCGCGAACGGCGGCAGAGCGAGAAGACCGAGCCGCGGGTGTTGGGCACGAGCTGTTGGTGAGCGCAGCTGTCACAGAGCCCGCGGCCCATGGGCTCGGGCCGCGAGCTGGGCTCAGGCATGCCGTCGGCCCATCACGCTACTTGGGCGCAGCAGTGACGTGCGGGTAGTACTGCGTCAGGCCGTTGTAGGTGAAGCCCGGCTGCACCCTGCACGGAGAGGTGTTGTTGCCGAGCACCGAGGTGATGATGGTCGTGAGCGACGCGTTGCTGGTGTTGCGGCAGTCGGATGACTCGAGGCCACCCTCGCCTATCTCCGCCAGTTCGCCTGGCGCATGGTAGGCGTTGTGGCGGTTGCTCGGCGGGCGCTGGCTCAGGCCGAACAGCGTCTCCGGCGTAAGCGTCAGGGTCGCGCGCAGGTAGTGGGCGTCAGCTCCCCCCACCTCCCCGACGGCCGGAGCGGTCGCCTCGAGGTCGGCGCCGAGGTTGGCCATCGCCGAGGTCACGTCCGTGGGGTAGAGCGAGATGAAGTTCATCATCGGGATGACCTGCTGCTCGGCCGGCACGAGGCTGTCGACGGCGGGCTTGAACGCCGTCAGGAAGCGCGTGATCGCCGGCAGCGCCGCGTTCGCCGCGTTGATCAGTCCGGGAGCCTGGTGGAGGAGCTTTACCGCCGGGCCGGAGAGCGTGATCACGTTGCTCAGCGCCGGCTTCAGCAACGGAGCGACCGGCCGCAGCGCGATCAGCGTGGGGTTCGCAAGCCCGAGCGTCGTGTTGAGCCTGACGAGCGTCGTGCGCAGCTGCGAGAGGAACGGCGGCAGCGCCTTCACGGTCGCGGTGAGCTGGGCGTTCCGCTCCGCCGTCGCGGACAGGACCCGGTCGCCGGAGGTGATCATGTTCTCGAGCTCGGCGCCACGATCGCCGACCGTTCCGAGCACGGTGGCGCTGTTGCTGATCAGGCTCTTGACATTGCTCTGCTGGGCGTTGAGAACCTGCACCAGCGCATTCAGCGTGCTGAACGTGGGATCGAGGTTCCCGATCGCGTTATTGAGGTCCGCGCCCTCACCCGCAAGCGCATCGTAGGTGCCGTACAGGAAGCTCTGGAGGTTCTGCTGCGTCTGCGTGTTGAATGACCCGAGCACCTGGTCGAGCGCCTGGGTGTGCTGTACCTGGCTTTCGCGAAGCGTTCCCCCGTCGGGCAGCTTCGGCGCGGTCGCAGTGCCGCTGCTGAGCTCGATGAACGCCTCGCCGAGCAGCGTCTTCTGGCGCAGGATCGCCTCCGTGTCGTCGGGGATCGGGGCGAACTTCTGCTGCATATCGATCGTCGCGATCGAGGCGATGCCGCTGTGGCTGACGGCGCTCACCTTGCCGACGTTGACGCCCGCGATCCGCACGTCGGCGTTCGGGACGAGCAGGCTCGTATCGGTGAACCTGACATTGAAGTGGTATCCCTCTGGAGCGAACGGAATCGAGCCGCCGAACTCGGTCCACACGAAGATGATCAACCCAACGCAGGAAAGCGTGAACAGCAGCGCGGCGGCGACGGCGGATCGCTTCGGTGCCTGCGTGACCATTTACCGTGCCGTCCCGATCATGTGCATCCGAGCTCCGAGCTGAGGTTCGAGCCGAGCAGCTCCGGCAGCAGCGTGTCGACCAGCCCGTCGCTGGTCAGGTCAGAGCACGAGAGCATCGTCAGCAGCCTCCACGCGGAGCCGTCGGCGTCCTGGTTGGACACGAACGAGTCGACGTTGTGCACAGCCCATGGCAGCCAGTACAGGAAGCCGGGGTTGCCGTCACCTGGGTTGTAGGCGATCTCGTTCGTCACCGCGCCGAGCACCTTGAACGCGCTCAGCAACGAGGGAAGGGCCTGGCCGAGGTCGCTGATCAGTGGCGGTAGCTGGGTGGCGAGCGGCAGCGTGACCTTCACGAACGGCGGGATCTGCTTGAGCGGCAGCAGCACCGCGCCCTGGAACAGGGTTTGTGAGTCGCGGAGCGTGCTCGGGAGCCTGCGCGCTGTCGGCACCAGCGCCGTCGCCGTCGGGCCGAGCGCGTTCGCGAGGCTGGTGACGTTCACGAGCGTCGTGCGCGTCGTGTCGAGGGTGCCCGGGAGCCGCTCGATCGCCTGCCTCAGGGCGACGTCCTGACTTGCGAGCGCGTGCAGCGTCGAGTCTCCGGCGTCCACGACCTCCTGCAGCTGCGCATCCTTGACACTGGTCGCCTCGGTCACGACGCCGAGGTTGTGAATAAGCGATGCAAGCTCGTGCCGGCGGGCGGCGAGCAGATCTCCGATCTGGCGCAGCTGGGTGGCCGTCGGGCCGAGTGCGACCAGCACCTGGTGCAGGTCGGTCCCGCGGCCCTTCAGTCCCCGGCCGAGATCCGCGACCAGGCTCCCGAACCATTGGCGGGTGTCCGCGTCAAGCGAGTCGAGCAGATCGTCGGAGTCGATCGGCGAGGTCGTCTGGGAGACCGGAATCGTGCCGCCGGTCGGGAGCACGCCGGCGGACGGCGTGCCGGGGCTCATGTCGACCTCCATGTCCTTGAGCGGGCTGTTCGGGATCAGGTTGGCCGAGGCGTTCCTGTACAGGTGTGGCAGGTCGCTTGGGAAGATCGCCATGTGGATGACGCCGAGCCCGTTCTCGAGCGATGTGCCGGTGATCTCGCCGACGCGTACCCCGGCAACCTGAACGGGCTCGCCGAGGCCAGGCTGGACCGCGTCGACGGTCGGGAACTCGGCGTTGATCGTGTACACGGTCTGGAACGGGTTCGGAAGCCGCTGCTGCAGCAGGATCCAGAATCCCGCAGCCGTGCCGACGATCATCAGCACGATCAGGATCATTAAGTAGCGGCCATAGCGGCTGACCTGAAGCTTCAATCTCCCGCTCATTGGCCGCTCGCCCCCTTTGCGTGTGCGATCGCGCTGCTGATCGCGGCCTTGAGGTGCGCGAAACTGGACAAGCCGGGGCTGCTCGAGACCGCCATGCGGCGGAAGTCGGGCGCGGCCGTCGCGGAGCTCAGGCTTGGGATCGGCTGGCTCGAACACGAGACGCCGGGCTGGAAGTCCGAAGGGACGAGATCACCGACCCACACGGGGCGGGCGCCGCTGACTCCGTCGGCGCTGGTCGAGCTGCTGCCCAGCAGCGAGCCGACGACGGGGAGCTTGCCGATGTCGACTCCGTTCGAGCCTGCCACTTGGAGCACGCGGAGCCAGTAGCCGTTGGCGTCGAAGTCCTGGTCGGCGCTGGCCACGTTGGTCAGCAGATGATCGAATTCCTGCCACGACGGCTGGCCGGTCGACAGCGAGCCGTCGGGCACCGTCTCGTTCAGCACCGGCACGACGTGCGTGCGCAGGCAGTCGCTGACCGATTTCGTGACCGGGAACACCTTGCCGAGCTCCGTCAGCACGTCCGGTAGCTGCTCGAAGGTAGCGTGGAGCGTCGTGAGGAGCTTCGTGCGCTCCACGGGCCTTACTACCTGGGCGAGCTCGCCGACCGCGTTCGAAAGGTCGGTGAGCAGGCCGGGCGCGACCTTCAGCGACGGTTCGAGCGCGGTACCGAGGTGGACGAGCGGCGGCAGCGAGTGGTCGAGCGCCGTGAGCGCTGCGGGCGCGACCTGCAGAGTCTGGTCGAGACCCGACACCGAACGCGCGAGCGATCCGTCGTCCGCGGCGAGCGCGCCGGAGACTCCGTCGAGGCTTGTGACGAGGTCGGTCAGCTGCGCCGAGTTGCGCGCCAGCGTCCCGGTGACCTCGGATGCGGATGCAAGGAGGTTCTCGACGTCGTTCGGCTGCGTGCCGCGCAGAGACTGCGCGTTGATGGCGAGGTCCTTCAACGCCGGCGTGAGCTGTGGCAGCGCGGTCTTCAAGCCCGCCGCGCCGCTGTCAGCCGTCGGGGTACCGCCGGCCCCGGTGTCGGCGGAGTAAGGGCCGAACGCCGTGTACAGCTGCGACAGGAGCACAGTCAGGCTGGCGCGCGTGGGCTCGTCGAACGTGCTCAGCAGGTTGTAGAACTGGACGTAGCTCTGCGTGTTCGGAAGCGGGATCGTGCCGCCCGCCCTGATGATCGGCGCGCTCGGGCTGCCCGGCTCGAGGTCGAGGTAGTAGGCCCCTTCCAGGAACACGCGTGGGCGGATCCTGACGGTCGCGTCGGTGTGGATCGGGAGCCCGTCGCTCTGGAGCGAGAAGGTGATCTTGGTCTCGTCAGTCTTGTACGGCGCCGTGGCCGTGACCTCGCCGACGGTGACGCCGGCGATCCGCACAGGGTCTTTCGCCTGCACGAACACGGCGTTCGAGACGATCGCGTTGGCTGTGAAGGGGTGCTGGAACGGCAGCCCGCCGTTGAACGCGTAGTAGATGATGAAGACCGTCACGGCGATCACGATCAGAGCGATCGCAATCGCAGGCATGCCCTTCTTGCGCCCCGACGAGCGCCGGCGCCTGGGTATCACCGGGCTCATAGGTCCCCCCGAGTTCGCCGCCAGGCGGGATGTTCGGCGCCAGCCGAACTCCCAAGGGCGCGCAGCGCCCCGACGTCGCCGCTCATGGCGTTCCTCCGAGCAGTCCTGCACGCGCGGCCCTCGCGAGGACTCCGGTGGGCGGTGCGGTGTTGTCGACCTTCGTCGACTGGTTGCCCGGCGGGTTCCCGATCAGCTGGCCGGCCGAGTACGGCTCGTTGCCGGCCTCGCACTCATGGGAGTCCTCGTGCGGGTAGTAGTTCACGTGCAGGTCAGAGGCGGGGGACGAGGACTCGAACAGCTGCTGCTCGTCGACGACCAGCGCCGCCCGCAGCCACGCCCCGGTGGAGTCGCCGGCGCTGATCGAGTTGGCGAAGTTGCGCGCCCAGATCCCGATCGTGTTGCACGCAAACTGGGCCGGCGCGGCATCGCGCAGGATCGCGCCGAGGCCGACGAACGTCGATGCGCCGAAGGTGGCGAGGTCGTTGTTCCCGAGGAGCTTGAACGCCTCGATGCTGTCCGGGTCGTGGGCGAGGTTGCCGATCGCGGCGACCGCGGGCGCGAGCGTTGCCGCGAGCCGTGGGACGCGCTTGAACACCGGGGTGGCCGATGTCACGATCGCATCGAGCCGGTCCGCGGCCTGCGGCAGCAGCGCGGCGGCCGGCTTGAAGGCCTGGGCGATCGCAGCGGCGTTGGCGAGCACGGGCTCGGCGTTCGTCAGCACCGTGGTCGCGATCGACTCGGTCTCGGGGAGCTGGTCGATTGTCGCCCCGAGCGCTGTGCCGGCATCGTTGAGCGCGGCGAACGTCGTCGAGCCGTCGGTCAGAACCGAGTCAAGCGCCGGCGCCACGTCCGCGAGCGCGCTCGTCGTCGCGGCGGCTCCGGAGACAAATCCTGCCAGGTTCGTGCTCTTGGCCGCGAGCAGGCGCAGCAGTTGCTCGAGCGGGCCGATCAGCTGAGCCAGCGAGTACGTCGCATCGTTGAAAGCGGTCCCGCGGCCTGCGGTCGCGTCGCCGAGCTCCTTGATCACGCTACGCAAGCCCTGCTGGGTCTTCGGTCCGAACGTGTCGAACGCGGTGTCGAGGTCGACGAACGGGATGTTGTCCTTCAGGTCCAGCGTGCCGCCGTCGGGCATCGTCCCGCTCTTCGGGTTCCCAGGGACGATCGACACGTACTTGCCGCCGAGCACGGATCCGAGCCTGACCTCATAGCGGCTGTCGAGCGGCAGCGGTCCGACGCTCTGCTCGAGCGCGAGCCCGAGCCGTGCGAACGGCTGCTTGCTGGTGTCCGTGGGATCCTGCGACGCAAGCTCCGGCGTGATCGTCAGCACCTGGCCGACCTCGTCTGAGCCGATCCGGACCGGGGCGTTCTTGGTCAGCTCGGCGGCGCTTGCGACGTCGACGTTGACGTTGTACGTGGGCACGAACGGAAGGCCGTTCTCGGCGATGTACGAGAGGTACACCGCCACGATCACGACCAGGATCGTGAGCGTCCCGACCAGGATCGGGTTGTCGAAGACCTCGAGTGCCGTTCTTCCCCTGGATCTCATCTGATCAAGTAGTTCAGGAGGCTCTGTAGCGTCGTTGGGCTCTGGCCGGCGCTCGAGCTGGGCGCGGGACTCGGCGTGGAGCTCGGGACGTTCTGCGGCGTGGCCACGGTCTTCTGCGTGGTTGAGGAGCTGGGCGCGCTCGGTGCGGTCCCCCGCGCCGTGCTCGGCGTCCCCGTCCGACCGCTCGACGGCCTCGCGTTCGCGCCGGCGCCGGCGCTCCCGCCCGCGATCGACGGCGCCGGCGCACCGCCGAAGTTCGAGCTGCAGCCGGTGACCGGAGTTGTCGCGTAGCTCGTGCACATGCCGTTGTTGGGCGCCAGCAGCGCGAACCCGAGCATGTGCGAGGTCGCGTCGAAGCGCGACATCGACGCGGCGAGGTAGTAGAAGATGCTGAGGAAGTTCTCGACGAAGCCCTTCTGCTGAAGGTTCGTGAACAGCTCCCCGGTCAGCTTCGTGCTGGGGAGCGAGTTGCGGGCGTAGTTCCTGACGACCTTGATCAGCGGCGTCGCGTCGCGGATCGCGGGGATCGCCTTCGCGAGCGTCGCTCCGAGCTTCGCAAGGCCCGGCTTCGCGGCGGTCACGAACGGCCCAAGATCGGTCGCGACGCGGTTCAAGGCAGGCACGGATGCGTGGATCTGCTGCACCAGTGGGGTGCCGTCGACGGCGACCGTGTTGAGCTCCTCGAGCGAGGGCTGCGCGACGGCGAGCAGGCCCGGCAGTCGGTTGATCGTTAGCGCGAGGTTGCTGTGATGCGCCGCCGTCGTCTCGGTCAGGGTCGCGGCATTGTCGAGGAAGCCCTGCAGGCCGGCGGTGTTGTGCGACAGGTTCGCGGCAACGGTGCTCGTCGCGTCGACGGCGGTCGCGAGCTGGGCACGCTGTCGGTTGAGGATCCCAATCACTTGGCGGGCGAGCGCCAGCGCCGGGTTTGCACGCAGGATGATGTTGTTGATGTTCTGCCCCTCGCCGGCTGTGCCGATCCCGAGCTCGTTGACGAGCACGGTGAAGCGCTCGCGTGTTGGCAGGTTGAAGATGTCGAACAGGTCGAGCAGGCTGACGGGCTCGGTCGTGTTGCTGACGGGCACCGTCGGCGGAAAGCCGCCGGAGGACCGCAGCGGCGGGCTGTCGGCGCTGCCCGGATCGCACTCGACGTAGTTCTCCGAGATCAACCCCTCCGCCAGGATCGTGCAGTTCGCGTCCTGCTTGAAGGGCATGAACCGGCTATCGACGGTCATCTCGATCCGGGCCTTGTAGCCCTTTGTCAGCACGACGTTGTCGATCGTCCCCGCCTGCGCGCCTGCGATCTTCAGCACCTGGCCTCCGACGAGGCCCTTCGCATCGTCGAAGATCGCGTCGATCTGAGAGGTGGAGCTCCCCTGGGCGCTCGAGCCGACCACGAGTGCGAACAGCGCACCGGCGGTGGCGAGCAACACCGCGATCGCGAGCAGGCGTCTCATGGCAGGTCGTCCGCCGGTTTGCACACGCTGACGTCGCTGTCGGGCGTCGTCCACGGGTTCGAGCCGTCGGCCGCCGGCTCGGTCGCGCCGCCGGGGCAGGCTGCCGTGACGCCGGAACGTACGCCGTTGAGCGTCGGCAGCGCGCTGAGGACCGTGTTCAGCAGCGAGGCCAGACCGGAGAGGCTGCCGGCGCCGAGCTCGAGGCTCGTGCGCAGATAGTGGCCGTTGGCGTCGTAGGCCTGGCCGGCCTCGCCGCCGATGCCACCGAAGAAGCCGCTGATCACGTCCGGGACGTATGGGCGCAGCCCCGCAAGAATCGGGGTGATGGCCGGGAGCGCCTCGGCAAGCGAGGTCACCGCCGGCGTCGCGACCTTTTCGACCGGTGGGAATCCAAGCAGCGCCTTCTTCGCACCGGGCACGAGCTTCTCTATCCCGGCGAGCGTCGGGCTCAAGTTGCGCGTCGCGGGCACGAGCACCTTGAGCAGCGTTGCCACCTTCGGCGCCACCGGCTGCAGATCGCGCAACACGGGGTTCAGTACCCCGAGCGCGTAATCCGTGTCCCGCAGCACGGCCGTACCCTGGTCGAGCACCGCAGGCGCGCGCGAGATCGCGTCGGCCAGCGCCGAGCGCTGGCTCGCAACCTCGTTCAGCGCGGTGGCCGTGTTGGTGATCGCGCCACCGAGAGCCGCGCTGTGCGCGGCGAGCGCGCCCGACACCTGCGCCGTCGTCGCGATCAGTCGATCGAGTGCGAACTTGTCCGCCACCAGCTCGCGGCCGAGGTCGGCCGTCTGGCTGAGCGCCGGGTTCAGGTAGTCGAATGCCTTGTTCGCCTCCTGCGGGGTCGGAGCGGAGAACACGTACGCGCCTGTCTTGAAAAGCTGCTGCAGGTCGGCGCGAACCGGCGGTGTCAGGGAGTCGAGCAGGATGTCGAGATCGACGATCCCGCGCGTCTGCGTGCTTGGGAGCACAGCCCCGCTTGGCAGGCTCGGCCCACTCACGCCGAGCGTCAGCCCAACGAACCGGTTCGCGACACCGGTCAGGCTAACCTGACCGATCTGCGCGATCGTCGACGCTCGAATCGGCGTGACGCTCGAATCGGAGATGTCGAGCTCGACATCCGCGAGCCCGTTGCTCGTAAGCGTGATACCCCCGACCGATCCGACCGTGTGACCGCCCACGGTCACCAGATCGCCGTTTACGAGCTGCCCGGCATCCTGGAAGTGGGCGTTGATCACGTATGTGCTGCCACCGGTGGTGAGCACCACGATCACCGCGATCACGGCGATCGTGATCGCGACCAGCGCGGCTCCGCGCGCGAGCTGTTGTCTGGATGCGGCGCCCATCTAGCTGCGTTTTTCGCCGTCCGCGCGCATCAGCCTCCGATCGGCGAGCGCGGGTTGCTGCCCCAGAAGAGTTGCGTTCCGACCATCCCTATCAGGTGGATGCCGATGATGTTCGCCACCATCGACTGCGCAGTGGCCTTGCCCACCCCGACAGGCCCACCGGTGACGTTGTATCCGTAGTAGACGCAGACGAGCACGATGAACGTCGCCATCGCGAGCGCCTTGATCCCCGAGAAGACGAAGTCGAGCGGCTGTTGGAACTGCCAGAAGATCTGCAGGTAACCGGCGGGCGACACCTGGCCGATCTGGATCACGACCGCGAAGTACGAGGCGAGGAAGCCGACCCCGACGGCGAGCATGTAGATGAACGGCAGCACCATCCAGGTGCCCAGCAGCCTTGTCGACCCGAGGTAGAGGATCGAATCGAACCCCATCACCTCGAGCGCGTCGATCTCGTCCGAGATCCGCATCGACCCGATCTCGGCCACGAACCCGGTCCCCACCTTTGCGGCCATCATGTACCCGAACGCGTACGGCGTCACCTCCCGCAGGTCGCACAGCGCGGTCACCGCCCCGGCGTAGGAGACGGCACCGAGCGTCTGCGCCGCGTAGGCGCCCTCGATGCCGCACACAAGGCCCAGGATGAAGACCATCCCGAGGACGATCACCATCGATCCGACGATCAGGATCCCCGCTTGCCGGATCGCCTCGCCGATGAACGCGAGCACCCGTCCGTTGAAGATCTTGATCATGATCTTCCCGGCGAAGCGACACATCTCGCCGAACGTCGTCAGCGCGGCGAGTGGACCGGCGAAAACGTTCATCGCGGCGTGTTCAGTACGGGGTGAGTCGCCAGCAGTGTCTGCGTGAACACGTAGTCGGTCGCGCCGAAGGCGAGGAATGAGAGCACCACCGCCTGGTTGACAGCGCGCCCAACCCCCTCGGCGCCGCCCGAGGCAGTGAGGCCCTTGTAGCAGCAGATGATCGAGATCAGTGCCCCGAAGATCACGCACTTGATCAGCGAGGCCGAGAACTCGAGCGTCGTCGCCTGCGCGAAGAAGGTGGTGAAGAACGGTCCGACCGGAGCTCCGTCGGAGATCGTCACGAGCACGCCTCCGAGGGTTCCGAACAGAATCGCGTATACGTCGAATAGAGCCGTCAGCAGCATCAGGGACAGGAAGCGAGGGACGACCAGGCTCTTGATCGGGTCGACGCCGAGCACCATCAGCGCGTCCAGTTCCTCGCGGATCTTCCGCGCGCCGAGGTCGGCGGTCATCGCGGTGCCGGCGACACCGGCCATCACGAGAGCACAGATCAGCGGCGCGAGCTCGCGGACCACGATCAGGACGAAGACCGAGCCGAGCCGGTCGATCGCGCCGAAGATGTTGAGGAAGTTGCCGACCTCGATTCCGGCCGGGCCGTACGTGAACGCGAGCGAGGCGACCATCATCGGGAAGAACGCCAGCCGCATCGCGAACAGGAACTGATCCACGAGCTCCGGACCGTAGTTGTACGGCGGCACAAGCGTGGCAATGATGGTGCGGCGGAAGAGGAGGACCATCGAGCCGACGGTCTCGATGAAACCGCGGGCGGGCTCGTATAAGAACCGTAGGATGCTGTCCATGCCGGTTCTTCGTTCCTCCTTTCCCGATGCCGAACCCGGCTGCGCTTGAGATCATATGCACTAGCTCCGTGGGACGGCAATGTGCAACCGTTGTCCCACCTGCCTGAATGTCTATGAGCTCTGGCGTCGACGCCCTCTTCGCCGCGGTCACTATACTTTATGAAGTATGGTTACGTTCCGGCGCCTGCTCGGCTTCCTGACGCCCTATCGAAGGGCCGTGTATTGGTCGTTCGCGCTTGCGTTCGGGGCGACGGGCGCGACTGTCCTGATCCCGTACCTGACCGGCCGCGCGATCAACGCGATCACTGCGCATCAGCACCACGAGCTGACCGTGCTGGCGATCGCCATCGTCGCCGCCGCGCTCGGGCGCCTCGTACTGAGCGTCTTCCGCCGTCTGGTCGCCGGTCGACTCTCGCTCGCGGTCGAGTACGACCTCAGAGGCGCGCTGTACGGGCACCTCCAGCGCCTCGAGCTCGGCTTTTTCGACCACCAGCAGACAGGGCAGCTGATGTCGCGCGCGACCGTAGATCTACAAGCCGTTCGGTTCTTTCTCGGATACGGCCTCGTCTTCATCGGCCAGGCGGCGCTGACGATCCTGCTCGCTGCGGTCGCGATGTTTCTGCTCAAGCCAGGCCTCGCCGCGATCTCGCTCGCTCCGGTGCCGTTCGTCATCCTGATCGCGGACCGCTACGGGCGGCGCTCGCGGCCCGCACTCCAGGAGGTGCAACAGCGGATCGGAGAGCTCACCGCCGAGGCCGAGGAGAACGTCTCGGGGGTGCGCGTCGTGAAGGCGTTCGCGCGCGAGGATCGCCAGCTCGAGCGCTTCCGCGCCTCCGTCACGCGCGTTTTTGATCAGGCTGTCTACGCGACCCGGCTGGAGGCCCGGTACACGCCGATGATCAGCTTCCTGCCCAATCTGGGCCTCGCGGCGATCCTGCTCGTCGGCGGGCGCGAGGTGATCGACGGCTCGCTCAGCCTCGGTACCTTCACCGCCTTCTATGGCTACCTGTTGATGCTGATCAGCCCGATGCAGACGCTCGGCTACATGCTGAGCGCGACCCAGCGGGCGACGGCTTCCGGCGCGCGCATGTTCGAGGTGCTCGACCGCGCGCCGAGGATCACCGTGCCCGATGGGGCACCCGACCTCCCGCCGGGCGACGGGAGGGTGGAGCTCGTGCACGCCGGGCTGACCTACGAGGGCGCGACGCACCCGGCGCTGAGCGACGCCAACCTCGTCGTGGAGGCGGGATCGACGGTCGCGCTCGTGGGTGCGACCGGCTCGGGCAAGACGACGCTCGTGTCGTTGCTGAGCCGCCTGTACGACGCGACGACCGGCTTCGTCCGGATCGACGGCGCCGACGTCAGGAGCGTCCGGCTAGAGAGCCTGCGAGCGGCCATCGCGACCGTCAACGACGACCCGTTCCTGTTCTCGGCTACGGTGCACGACAACATTGCCTACGCGCGACCGGACGCCACGCGCGAGGCTGTCGAGGAGGCTGCTCGCAGGGCTAGCGCAGACGAGTTCATCCGCGAGCTGCCGAACGGCTACGACACGCTCGTCGGTGAGCGCGGGCTAACACTCTCGGGCGGCCAGCGCCAGCGGGTTGCGATCGCCCGCGCGATCCTCGCCGACCCCAGGATCCTGATCCTCGACGACGCCACCTCGTCGGTCGACGCCTCCACCGAGCAGCAGATCAAGCTTGCGCTGCGCGAGGTGATGGCCGGCCGGACGACGTTCGTGATCGCCCACCGACTCTCGACGATCACCCTCGCCGACGAGATCGTCGTGCTCGAGAGCGGCCGGATCACGGATGTGGGCACCCACGACGAGCTGCTCGAGCGCTCGCCGCTGTACCAGGAGATCGTCGCGAAGGGAATGCCGGACCAGGTGTTTATGACTCGTAAACCGCTGGAAGCCGGGGTGGCGGAACTATGAGCACCTCGCCCCTCGACAGCGTGTCGCCCCCCACCACCGGGCCCTCGCCCCGGCTCGCCGAGCTCCGTCGCCGTCTGCAGGCGACCGGCGGGCGCCGGCGTAAGCTGCGCGGCCTGGCGTTGCTGCTGAGGCCCTATCGCTGGCGCGTGCTGGCGATGCTCGTCTCTCTCGTCGCTGCCACGTGTGCCGCGCTCGCGCCGGCGCCGCTTGCCAAGCTCGCAATCGACGACGGCATCAACCGCCACGACGTGGGAGCGCTCAACCTGATCGTGTTGGCGTTCCTCGCCTCTGCGGCCGTCTACTGGATCGCCACCTACTGGCAGACCTACCTCGTCGGCTGGGTGGGACAGCGCGCGCTGCAGGATCTAAGGATCCAGCTGTTCGAGCACCTGCAGTCACTGTCGATCAGCTTCTACTCGCGCAATCGCGCCGGGGTGATCATCTCGCGGTTGACCAACGACGTCGAGGCGCTCGACCAGCTGATCTCGGACGGCATGGCGACGCTGTTCCAGTCGACGCTGATGCTGCTCGGCGTGATCGTGATCCTGTTCGTGATGGACCCCCACTTGGCGCTGCTGACGTTTGCATGGTTGCCGGTGCTGGGGCTGGGAGCGTTCGGTTTCCGGATCGCCTCCGCCGACGCGTATCGGCTCACACGCGAGAAGATCGCCTCGATCACGGGCTATCTGCAGGAGTCGCTGTCGGGTGTCCGTGTCGTGCGCGCGTTCGGGCAGGAGCCCCGTCACATCGCCCGCTTCGCGCAGCTGAACGAAGAGAACAAGCGCGCGAACATGACCACCGTCTACCTCAACGCCGCCTATTTCCCGCTCGTAGAGCTTCTCTCAGGGCTTGTTACGGTCGAGATCCTGGTGATCGGCGGGATCGAGGCGATCAACGGACACACCTCGACGGGAGTCGTGTTCGCTTTCATCGCCGCGCTGAACAACTTCTTCAACCCGATCCAGCAGCTCTCCCAGCTCTACACGACGTACCAGTCAGGGATGGCGGCACTCGACAAGATCTTCAATCTGCTCGACGAGCAGCCGGACCTGCGAGACGCCGCGAACGCCATCGAACTCCCGCGGCTGCGCGGCGAGCTGCGCTTCGACCACGTCTCGCTCAGGTACGGACCTGATGTCGAGGACGCTGCCTGGGCGCTCCGTGACGTCGACCTCACGGTCGAGCCAGGCCAGACCGTCGCGTTGGTCGGGTCCACGGGCGCAGGCAAGTCCTCACTCGCCAAGCTCGCGGCGCGCTTCTACGACCCCACTCTCGGACGCGTGCTCGTCGACGGCCACGACATTCGCGACGTGACGGCAGGATCGCTGCGCTCACAGATGGGCATCGTGCCCCAGGAGGGCTTCCTGTTCAGCGGCACCGTGCGCGAGAACATCGCGTTCGGGCGACCGGACGCATCCGACGCCGAGGTCATCGCCGCAGCCCGGGCGGTCGGTGCGGACGCGTTCATCGTCGCGCTCGACCACGGCTACGACACCCAGGTCGGCGAGCGCGGCGTGCAGCTCTCGGCGGGCCAGCGCCAGCTGATCGCCTTCGCCCGCGCCCTCGCAGCCGACCAGCGTCTCCTGATTCTCGACGAGGCTACCTCGAACGTGGATGTCCAAACCGAGACAAGGATCGAGCAGGGCATGCGACGCCTGCTCGCCGGCCGCACCGCGATCGTGATCGCCCATCGCCTCTCGACGATCCGCCACGCGGACCGCATCGTCGTACTCGAGCACGGCGCGATCGTCGAGCAGGGAACCCACGAGGAGCTGATCGAGGCCGGCGGCCGCTACTGGCAGCTCTACCGGGATTGGGCGGAGCAGGCGGCGGCTTGAGGGATGGCGGGAGCGGCGGGTGCGGGTTCAAGCGACCGCCCGGCGCGCCTTGTTGCGCCCTCCCCAAGTGTCGGTCTGGCTGTGGCAGTTTGGACATAGCAACAGCAGGTTCGACAGCCGGTTATCCAGGCCGTCACCGTTGATATGGTGAAGCTCCAGCGAGAGCGGCTGCCCACGCCACTCCGTCAACCCGCACCGCTCGCAGCACTTCTTCTTAGCGCCGGAAGCCAGCAGTCGCAGCTTCAAGTGTTCACGGGGCAGACACGAACATATGTTCCCATTGCAGTCGGACGGAACGTCGTGACATCAGCGACCTCGGAAACCCAGCACTCAAGCTGCCGCCCGGGGCGCCGACAGTATGCTTGGACGCCCAATGCGGGGTCGTCTAATGGCAAGACGCCAGCCTCTGGAGCTGGTTATCAAGGTTCGAGTCCTTGCCCCGCAGTCAGGCAGCGCTTAGTGGCCTGCCCACGCCAGCGCCGCCAGCGTCGCTGCGCAGAGCCCGGCGGCGATCGTGGTCGGGAGTGCGTCGCCGGCGATCTTTGCGATCGCGCCGCCGCCGCCCGAGCCGAGGATCTGGCCCGCCGCCCACGCGATGTTCATGAGCGCAGCAGCGAGGCCCTGGTCCAGGCGATGGGCCTCCGCGGCGTCTGAGAGCATCGCCATCGCCGGCGCCCAGAACAGGCCGAGCGATGTGGCCGTCAGGACGAGCACCCCGGCCAGTAGAGCGACGTCGCCGGGAAGCGTGAAGCAGCACAGCGCGACCGCGGCAGCAGCGAGCCCGTAGCGCAGCGGCGTGAGCCTTCCGCGCCGGTCGGAGAGGCTGCCGACGAGCGGCGCGATCACGGTCTCGATTGCCGACCCGAGGAGGAAGGTGCCTCCGATCACAGCGGCCGGGGCGCCGAACCGGTGCAGACGCAGCGGGCCGAGCACATTGAGCATCCCGGAAGCGATCGCCGGCAGCGCCACGAGCCAAATCCCAGCGGTTACACGCGGCCTGCCGAGGACGCGTGCCAGGGTCCCGAGGCCCTGTTCGGAGGAGACGTGACGAGCCGGAAGGCCTCGGGTCTGGGCGATCAGTACGACCGCCACGACCGCCACCCCGCTGAACGACGCCGGTCTGCCGATCGCGGTCGCGATCGTCCCGATCACCGGGCCGAACAACGCGCCTCCAACAGCGGCACCGACCGCGCGCCCCATCATTGCGCCGCGACGGTCCACTGGCGTCTCGGCGGCGATCCACGCAATCCCTCCCGCCCACGAGCACGCCCCGCCGACGCCCTCGACGAAACGGGCCGCGTCGAGCGCCACGGCGGTGTCCAGAAATCCGAATGCGATCGTCGAGCACGCGAGCAGCGCCAGGCCGGTGCAGACCGTGAACCGCGGACCGGCACGGACGGCGAGCACCCCGCCCGGGAGCGACCCGAGCAGCATCCCGATCGGATAGCTCGCCGTCATCATGCCCGCGGATAGCTTCGAGAGCCGCAGCTCGTGCGCCAGACCGGGCAGCAGCGGCGCAATGACCGCGTAGAACATTGTGTCGACGAACATCACGGCGCTGATGACGAGCACCAGGCGGCGCTCCGCGGCGCCACCGGGTGAGCGGCCTTCGGGAGCGGTGGTGCCGAGACGACGCATGCCGGAGATACCGTAAAGGGTCCCGGGCCGCGTGCCCGTATACGTTCCTGGGATGCCCGAGGGCAAGATCTCGATCGACGATCCGCGCGCAGACGACGTCCGGGGCTTGCTCGAGCGCCACCTCGCATTCGCCAATCTGCACAGCCCACCGGAGGACGTCCATGCACTCGACGTAGACGCTCTCCTCGATCCGGCGGTGACGTTCTTCAGCTTCCGCCGCGGTGGCGACCTACTCGGCGTCGCCGCGCTGAAGCGGCTCGACCCACGGCACGCGGAGGTTAAGTCGATGCACGTCGCCGAGGCGGCGCGAGGTCGTGGCATCGCCCGGGTCATGCTCGACCATCTCCTCGGCGTGGCTCGCGATCGTGGCTTTCGCCGGGTGAGCCTCGAGACGGGATCGATGTCGGCGTTCGCCCCCGCGCGGTCGCTGTACGCGAGCGCGGGGTTCACTCCCTGCGCCCCGTTCGGCGATTACAGGCCGAGCCGGAACAGCACCTTCATGACGCTGTCACTGACCGACCGGGACCCCACCGGACCTACAGGCTAGGGACGGACCACCAGTGCAACACCGACATTGTCACCGCGAGCTACTGTGACTGTGTTGCGCCTGCTCGGCCTCCCAATCGACTCGCCCCAAGCGATCGTCAACCGGGTGCTGTCGGACCTCGGTGCGATCGCGCGCGCCGCGCGCGAGGCGCCGGCTCAGCTCGACCGGATGCTCGAGCTCGGTGAGGAGATCACGGCGATCGGGCGATCGGTCCTCGAGATAGCCGAGCGGCTCGACGACCGCGCCGGGGCGATCCTCGACCTCGGCGCCCAGCTCGACGACCGCGCCGGGGCGATCCTCGACCTCGGCGCCCAGCTCGACCGCCGCGCCGGGACGATCATCGACCTCGGCGCCCAGCTCGAAGACCGCTCGAGCGAGCTGATCGACCTCGGGACCAGGATGCACGACCTCGGCGACCGCGTCGACGCGACGGGCACAGAGGTCGCCAGTCAGGCCGGCAGCGTGGTCGAGACGGCGACCGAGCTGATCGCCGTGCTGCCCACGCTTGAACGCGCACTCCAGATGGCTACACCACTCGAGGGCGCGATCGACCGCTTCGGGCGCCTCGTCGACAGATTGCCCGGCGGTAGGCGGCCGGATCCCGGGGCGTCGGCGGCGACGGTGCCCCGCGCGCTCGGGCAGCCGCGGGAGCCGTAAACGCGGGCGGTCCGACAGGCCCTACGTTCGGTACGCTTCTGTTCATACGACGGTAGGCCCGGGTGGGGACATGGCTTCTGTTGAGACGGTCACGATTCTGTTTACCGACCTGGTCGGTAAGACGGACCTTGCGCTGCGCATTGGGCAAGAGCCGGCGGACAAGCTTCACCTCGAGCATCTCGCGTTGCTGCGCGAGGCGATCGTGGCCGCCAACGGCCGAGAGGTGAAGAGTGTTGGCGACGGTCTGATGGTCGCGTTCTCCTCGGCCGCGGCAGCGGTTGGGTGCGCAGCGGTCGTACAGCAGCGGACCGAGCTTCGCAATCGCCGCGGCGAGCACGAGCTGGGAGTACGCATCGGAGTCAGCCTGGGCGACGCGATGCGTGAGGACGGCGACTATTTCGGCCGGGCGGTCGTCGAGGCCGCCCGGCTGTGCGCGCTTGCGCGGGGTGGCCAGGTGCTGTTGGCCGATGTGATCCGGGTCATGGTGGGACGTCGCGGCGATCATCTCTTCCTGCCGGTTGGCGAGCTGGAACTCAAGGGCATTCCGGAGCCCGTCGCGGCGTGTGAGCTGGTGTGGAACCCCTTGCCGACGGCCGGACTGCCGCTCCCACCAAGGTTGCGGATCGTTCCTGAGACGGCATATGTGGGTCGCGAGCGACTCCGAGCGCGGCTCTCGGAACTGTGGGAGCTCGCCCGTTCGGGTGCCCGCCAGGTCGCCTTGCTGGCGGGAGAGCCCGGCATCGGGAAGACCCGCTTGGCGACTCATGTTGCGCTCAGCGCCCATGCAGAGGGTGCAACGGTGCTCTATGGGCGCTGCGACGAAGAGCTCGGGGCTGCTTATCAGCCATGGGTCGATGCTTTACGGGGGCTCGTCGAGCATTGTCCGGTGGAAGTACTGGCGGAACATGTCCGCGAGCACGGCGGCGAGCTGAGCACGCTCGTGCCGGAGCTTTCGAGGCGCTTGCCGGAGGTGCCGGAGCCGCGGTCGACCGATCCGGAGACCGAGCGCTACTTGCTTTTCGGCGCCATCGCGGGCCTGTTGGAGCGCGCCGCCGCGGAGGCGCCGCTGGTGTTCTTGCTGGACGATCTGCATTGGGCGGATAAGCCGTCGCTGGCGTTGCTCAAGCACGTCGCCGCTCATACGGTCGAGGCTCGGCTGCTGCTGCTGGGCACCTACCGGGACTCGGACGTGACGGCGGCTGATCCGCTTAGCGCACTGCTCGCCGACATGCGTCGAATGCAGGGAGTCGACTGGCTCGAGCTGTCCGGCCTCGACTATGACGAGGTGCGCTCACTGATCGAGGCCGCCGCCGGTCATGATCTCGACGCGGACGGGGTAAGGCTGGCGGAGGCGATCGAGCGTGAGACCGACGGCAATCCGTTCTTCGTCTCGGAGATGCTGCGCCACCTGGTCGAGTCCGGCGGCGTCGTCCAGGGGAGCGACGGTCGTTACACGGTCGCGGCACGCGTCGGTGAGCTCGGCTTGCCGCGCAGTGTGCGCGACGTCGTCGGCCAGCGGGTGATGCGTCTCGGCGGGAAGGCTGTGCGAGCGCTGAGCATCGGGGCGGTGATCGGCCGCGAATTCGACTTCGAGCTGCTTGTGCTCGTCGCCGACTTTGCCGAGGACGACCTGCTCGAGGTGCTCGAGGCCGCTGTCCAGGGGTCGGTTCTCCGAGAGAGCTCACAGTCGCCCGGTCGGTTCGTGTTCGCCCACGCGCTGATCAACCACACCTTGTACGAGAACCTGAGCCGGACGCGTCGCGGGCGGCTGCATCGTCGCGTCGCCGAGGCGATCGAGAGCCTCTGCGGCGATGATCCGGCTGAGCGGCTTGGTGAGCTCGCCAACCATTGGTCGGCCGCGACGCAAGCGGTTGACTCCGCGAAGGCGGTGACCTACGCGCGGCGAGCCGGTGAGCGTGCGCTGCAGAAGCTGGCCCCTGACGAGGCGCTGCGCTGGTTCGACCAGGCACTCGAGCAGCTCGCGACAGTGCCGGACATGTCTGAATCGGAGCGTTGTGAGCTGCTGATCCTGCGCGGTTACGCCCAGCGACAAGCAGGCGAGCCCGGCTACCGCGAGACGCTGCTCGAAGCTGGCGAGATCGCGGAGCGCCTCGCCGACTCGAACCGGATGGCGAGGGCCGCGATCGCGAACAGCCACGGGTGGTACAGCGGTGCCGGGGAGATCGATGAGGACCGCGTGAACGCTCTGGAGGCAGCACTCGCTGCCGCTCCCGAAGACTCAGGCTATCGGCCACGCCTACTCGCGCAGCTCGCTTCCGAGATCGCCTACGGGCGGAACTTCACCGAGGTGCGGCGGCTGATCGACGAGTCGCTCGAGGTCGCGAGACGGAGTGATGACTCCCAGACTCTCGCACCCGTGCTCAGCTTCGTCTCGTCTGCCCTGATCGTGCAGCCTGACCTACTCGAAGAGCGCCGCCGGGTCGCCGGCGAGCTCTCGCGCCTCGCTGACGCGCTGGGGGATCCCCATTGGCGGTTCATGGGGGGCTTGTGGCAGTTCTTCGCGGCCGTCGACGCTGCGGACATCCGTCAGGTGCGCATTGCCACTGAGCGGATGCGCGAGGTCTACGACGCCACCGGTCAACCATGGATGCGGTGGATGACTCTGCTGGTGTCAGCGAGCGAGGCGCAGTTGAGCGGAGACCTGGAGCAGGCGGAGGCGCTCGCGACACAGGCGGTCGTCACCGGCACCGAGATTGGTGAACATCAGGCGCTCACTTACTTCGGGGCCCAGCTCGGTGCCGTGCGCTTCGAGCAGCGTCGGCTCGAGGAGATCGTCGACATCATCGCGCAGCGAGCCGACGAGAACCCGGGCCTCCCGTTGCTACAGGCCCTGGTGACGTTCTACTACTCCGAGATCGGGCGGATGCAGGAGGCGGCCGAACGACTCGACGCGGTGGCCGGCGAGGGCTTCGCCGGCGTCCCTTACGACGACTTCTATCTGCAGACACTGACTCGCTACGGTCACGTTTCGGTGCGCGCCTCCATGCCGGAGGTTTCCCGTGACCTGTACGAGCGACTGCTGCCATATCGAGAGCGGCTCGTCAACTCGCACGTGACGGTGCTCGGCTCCACCGAGATGATCCTCGGCCGCCTCGCGGGAGCGATCGCCCGCTACGACGTCGCCGAGCAGCATTTCGCTGCCGCCGCCGACCTCCACGAGCGCATCGGAGGCCGTCTCCTGCTCGCTCGCACCCGGCTGCATTGGGGCGAGATGCTCGTGTCGCGGGGGGGCCGGGGGGACGCCGAACGGGCCCGAGCGCTCCTCGACGACGCGATCGCAGGCGCGGTCGCGCTTGACGGCGCAGCAATCGAGCACGACGCGAGGGCACTGATCGCTCGGACGCACGCGTCTGCCTAGCGCGGAGCGCCCGCGAGTCCGGGAGCTCAGCCGGCGCTCGAGCCAAGCTCAGGCGGAGCGCCCGCGAGTCCGGGAGCTCAGCCGGCGCTCGAGCCAAGCTCCGGCGGAGCGCCCGCGAGTCCGGGAGCTCAGCCGGCGCTCGAGCCAAGCTCCGCGTCCGCCCACACCACCCGCCCGCCCACGATCGTCGCCGCGACGAGCGGGACGCCCGGCCTGTAGACAAGGTGCGTGTAGCTCGGGGCGGCGAGGATCACCACGTCGGCCCGCGCCCCGGTCCCGAGGTGCCCGAGGTCAGAGCGCCTGAGCGCCTTCGCGCCGCCCAGCGTTGCCGCCCACAATGCCTCGTCCGCGCTCATCCGCAGCTCGCGCACCGCGAGCGCGATGCAAAAGCTGATCGAGGTGGTGTAGCTCGAGCCCGGATTGCAGTTCGTGGCCAGCGCGACGGTAGCGCCGGCATCGAGCAGCCGGCGGGCGTCCGGGTATGACTGCCGGGTCGAGAAGTCGGTCGCCGGCAGCAGCGTGGCGACGGTGTCGCAGCCGGCGAGTGCGTCGAAATCAGCGTCGGACAGGTAGGTGCAGTGGTCCACCGAGGCGGCCCCCATCTCGACGGCGAGCCGCACCCCCGGGCCTGTGCCGAGCTGATTGCCGTGGACGCGTAGACCGAGCCCCGCATCGCGGCCGGCGGTCAGGACCTGCCGCGACTGTTCGGCGTCGAAGGCGCCCCGCTCGCAGAAGACATCGATCCAGCGCGCATGCGGCGCGCACGCCTCCAGCATCGCGCCGCACACGAGATCCACGTAGTCATCGGGTCGCTCCGCGTACTCCGGCGGCACGAGGTGCGCCCCGAGGAATGTGACGTCGTCGGTGAGCTCGCCCGCAAGTGCACACAGGCGCTGCTCGCCGCCGACATCGAGGGCGTAGCCCGACTTCACCTCCAGATGCGTGACCCCTGCGCGCAAGGCCTCGAGGCGGCGAGCCCGGGCGAGCTCGCGCAGCTCCTGTTCGCTCGCCGCCCGGGTGCTCGCGACCGTGGAGGCGATCCCGCCCGCCGCGTAAGGGGCTCCCGCCATCCGGGCGACGAACTCCGCCGCGCGGTCACCCGCGAACACAAGGTGGGTGTGGCTGTCGACGAACCCCGGGATCACGCACCTGCCCCCGGCGTCGAGGCGCTCATCGGCGAGCGCGCCTTCGCCCTCGACCGCGAGCACGCGTCCGCCACCGAGCACGAGCGAAGCGTCCCGGACGATGCCCAAGGGACCGTCGCCGAGTCCCGGATCGTTGGTCACGAGCAGGCCGATGTTGTCGATCGCGATGGTGCTCACCGGGCGCCACCCGCAAGCGAACCTACCCCGGCGACCGCGGCGGCGAGCTCGCGCGGAACGTCGAGCGCGACGTGCGCGCCGCCCCGCACGATGAAGCGCCCCCCGACGATCACATCGCGGACGTCGGCGGCAGCACCGGCGAACACGACCGCGTCGAGCAGACCGTCGTCCGCGACACCAGCCAGGCGAACACCGTCCCGGTCGACCACGACGAGGTCTGCGAGCGCCCCCGGGCGGATCTCGCCGCCCTCGGGCCAGCCGAGGCTCGCGTACCCGCCGGCGGATGCGGCGCCCAGCAGCTCCGCCCCGGCATGGTGCCCCCGGACTCCAGTCGCGAGGCGCTCGTCGAGCTCGACCGCGCGCGCCTCCTCGAACGGCTCGATTATTGCGTTCGAGTCACTGCCGAGCGCGAGGCGGACGCCGGCGTCCGCCAGCCGCCGGGTCGGCCCGATCCCGTCTGCGAGGTCCCGCTCGGTCGTCGGGCAAAGGCAGCACGATGCACCGACGGCCCCGAGCAGCGCAATATCGCCATCGGAGACGTGCGTCGCGTGCACGGCGGTGAACCGCTCGCTCAGAGCACCGGACTCCGCGAGGACCGCGGTCGGCGTCGCGCCGTACGCGAGCAGCGACGCCTCGTTCTCGGCCGGCTGCTCGGAGACGTGGGCGTGCAAGGGTGCCGAGCGATCGCGCGCCCACGCGGCCACCACCGATGCGGCGCCGGGATCGACCGCGCGGACGCTGTGGATCGCCGCGCCGATCCGCGCGCCGGCAGCGCCGGCAGCGCCGGCAGCGCCGGCAGCGTCGGCGCCGCCCGCGAGCCCGTCGACACGCGCGGCCCAAGCATCGGCGTCCGGATCGCAGAACCGCCGCTGTACCTCGTCAGGCTCGACCCCGATCGCGCCGTGGAGATAGCAGGCATCCAGCAGCGTGATCCGGACGCCTGCCCCGGCTGCCGCCTCGAGGACGGCCGCGCCGATCGCGTTCTGATCGGCGTAGGGCTTCCCGCCGGGACCGTGGTGCAGGTAGTGGAACTCGCCGACGAGCGTCACCCCGGCGAGGGCCATCTCGCCGAACGTCGCTCGCGCTATCTGAAGCACCGAGTCGGGATCGAGTGCGCCGGCGAGCGCGTACATCTGCTCGCGCCAGGTCCAGAACGAGCCGCGGCCGCGATGCGTCCGGCCCCGCAGCGCCCGCTGGAAGGCGTGCGAATGCGCGTTTGCAAGTCCGGGCAGGACGAGCCCGCCGAGCCGCTCGCAGCCCGGCGGCGGGCTCGCCACACCGGCCTGCACAGAAGAGATCCGCTCGCCGTCGACGTCGATGAGAACCCCCGCCGAGAGCCCGGCCCCGCCGAGCCACGCGAGCTCGGCCCAGAACGCGGTCACGGCGGCGCGTCCCCCTCGCGCATCGGGATCCTCACGCCGCGGTCAACGGCGACCTCCTCAGCGCGCGGGTAGCCCGCGTCGGCGTGTCGGATCACGCCCATCCCCGGGTCGGCTGTCAGAACGCGCTCGAGCTTCGACGCCGCGAGCTGGGTCCCATCTGCGACACACACCATCCCGGCATGGATAGACCGCCCAATGCCGACCCCGCCGCCGTGATGGATCGACACCCAAGTCGCCCCCGCGGAGGTATTGACGAGCGCGTTCAGCAGCGGCCAGTCGGCGATCGCATCGGACTCGTCCGCCATCCCCTCGGTCTCGCGGTACGGCGAGGCGACCGAGCCCGAGTCGAGATGGTCACGGCCGATCACGATCGGGGCGCGCAACTCCCCCGTGCGGACCATCTCATTGAAGCGCAACCCGAGCCGCGAGCGCTCCCCGTAGCCGAGCCAGCAGATCCGCGCCGGCAGGCCCTGGAATGCGATCCGCTCCGAGGCGTGGTGCATCCACCGCGCCAGCGGCTCGTCGCCGGGGAACTCGTCGAGCACTGCACGATCGGTCGCCGCGATGTCGGCCGGATCGCCGGAGAGGGCCACCCACCGGAACGGCCCTCGCCCCTCGCAGAACTGCGGGCGGATGTACGCCGGCACGAACCCCGGGTAGGCGAAGGCCCGCTCGAAGCCGCCGAGCCGCGCCTCGGCACGCAGGCTGTTGCCGTAGTCGAACACCTCGCTGCCGGCATCGAGGAAGCCGACCATCGCCGCGCAGTGGGAGGCGATCGCGGCCCGCGAGCGGCGCAGGTACTCGGTGGGGTCGGCAGCTCGGAGCTCGTCGGCCTCCTGCAGCGTCATCCGGTTTGGTACATAGCCGACCAGTGGGTCGTGGGCGCTCGTCTGGTCGGTGACGATGTCGGCCTCGAAGCCGCGGGCAAGCAGCGCCGGTAGGACGTCGGCGGCGTTGGCTTCGAGCCCGATGCTGACGGCGCGGCGCTCCGCCTTCGCCGCCTCGCACCGCGCGATCGCATCGTCGAGCGAGTCGGCGACCTCGTCGAGATAGCGGGTCTCCAGCCGGCGCTCGATCCGGTGGCGGTCGACCTCGACGCAGAGTGCGACGCCGCCGTTCATCGTCACCGCGAGCGGTTGCGCACCGCCCATGCCGCCGAGCCCCGCGGTCACCGTGATCGTGCCCGCGAGGGAGCCGGCGTGGCGGCGGCGGGCGATCTCGGCGAAGCATTCATAGGTTCCCTGCACGATCCCCTGGCTGCCGATGTAGATCCACGACCCTGCCGTCATCTGCCCGTACATCGTCAGCCCGAGCGCCTCGAGCCGGCGGAACTCGTCCCAGGTCGCCCACTCGGGGACCAGGTTCGAGTTTGCGATCAGCACCCGCGGCGCCCATTCGCTGGTCGTGAACACACCCACCGGCTTGCCCGACTGCACGAGCAGCGTCTCGTCCGCGGCCAAGGTCCGCAGCGTGCGCACGATCGCGTCGAAGGCCTCCCAGGAGCGGGCCGCCTTGCCTGTCCCTCCGTAGACGACAAGCTCGTCGGGGTTCTCGGCGACATCGGGATCGAGGTTGTTCATCAGCATCCGCATCGCCGCCTCCTGCGGCCAGCCGAGGCAGGAGAGCTCGGTTCCCCGGGGGGCGCGTACCGTCACTGCAGCTCTCCGATCCGCGCCTGCACGGCGTCGATCAGACCCCCGGAGCCGACGAGCGCTTCTGCTGCCGCAAGCTCAGGAGAGACGTGCCGGTCCGCTCCGGGTCCTTCGATCCGCTCCCTGACCACCGCCAGGGCCGCCGCCGTTCCGGGACCGGGACGTAGCGGCGCGCGCAGATCGAGCGCACGCGCCGCGCACGTGAGCTCGATCGCGAGAATCCGGCCGAGGTTCGCCACGGCGGTGCGAAGCTTCCGCGCCGCGCCCCAGCCCATCGAGACGTGATCCTCCTGCATCGCGCTCGTGGGCAGCGAATCGACGCTCGCCGGTGCGGCGAGCCGGCGGTTCTCGGCGACCATGGCCGCCTGTGCGTAGTGCGCGAGCATCATCCCCGAGTCGACGCCGGCGTCGCCCGCCAGGAAGGGCGGCAGCCCGTGCGAACGCGTTTCGTCGAGCAGGCGGTCGGTGCGACGCTCGGCGATCGCGCCGACCTCCGCCGCTGCGATCGCGAGGAAGTCGCAGGCGAAGCCGAGCGGCGCGCCGTGGAAGTTCCCGCACGACTCGACGCGCCCGTCCGGGAGCACCATCGGGTTGTCGATCGCCGAGCGCAGCTCCGCGGCTGCGACGCGCTGGGCGTGCTCGAGCGTGTCGCGTGCGGCCCCCGTCACCTGCGGCGCGCAGCGCAGCGAGTAGGCGTCCTGGACGCGGGGGTCACCTTCGCGGTGGCTGGCGACGATCTCGGACTCCGCCAGCAACGCCCGCAGGTTGGCGGCGCTAGCCGCCTGACCGGGCTGGGGCCGAAGCGCCACGAGGTCGGCGGCGAACACGCGGTCGGTGCCGAGCAGCGCCTCGACCGACATCGCTGCTGTGACGTCCGCGACCCGCAGCAGCCGCCCTAGGTCTTCGCACGCCAGCACCAGCATTCCGAGCATCCCGTCCGTGCCATTGATCAGCGCGAGCCCTTCTTTCGCGCCGAGCACGATCGGCTCGATTTCCGCGGCGGCGAGCGCTTCCCCGGTCGCGCGGCGGGCCCCGTCCGGGCAGTCGACCTCGCCCTCGCCGATCAGCGCCAGCGCACAGTGTGCGAGCGGAGCGAGATCACCGCTCGCACCCAGCGAGCCGTGCTCGGGCACCACAGGGATCAGGCCGGCGTTCAACAGCGACAGGATCGCCTCCGCCACGACCGGCCGCACGCCGGAGCGGCCCATCGCGAGTGTGCGCGCTCGCAGCAGCATCATCGCCCGCACCACCTCCGGCTCGACTGCCGGGCCCATTCCCGCCGCATGCGAGCGCACAAGCGCCCGCTGGAGCTCCTCGCGGCGGGCCGGGGGAATCCGGACGGCCGCGAGCGATCCAAACCCGGTCGACACGCCGTAAGCGGGCTCTTGCGAGGAGGCGAGCCTCGCGAGCACCGCTGCGCTGCGCTCCATCGCCGTGCGCGCGCCCTCGCCTAGTACCACCTGCGCGTCGTGGCGCGCCACCGCAACGACGTCGGCCGGTGCGACGCCGGCTGAGGTCAGCTCAACGGTGTGGGTCTCGGTGGCCCGTACCGCTCCGTGGTCGGCGCTTCCCATCTGCGCGTCACGATACGTCGTCGCGACGCAGCGCGTCGGTGAAACGCTTGGGTACCTCCGCCTCGTCGCCCTCCTCCCACAGGGTCACGACGACGAGCTCACTGCCCTCGGGCCGACAAACGTAGATGAGGCGACGCCGCTCGATATCGCGGACGAGCATCGCGCCCCGCGAATCCTGCTCTACGCGGCCGGCCGCGTGGGCGAGCGCCACGCGCGACGCGACCTCGGTCTTCGGGTCGAGCGTGCCACGAACGCGCTGACGAAACCGCTCGGCCGCGTGGTCGGTCACCGCGACAAGCATTCATGGAGCATAGGATCTGCCCAAGATGCTCCGTGCGTCAGCTGATCGTCGGCACCGCGTCGGCGTCGATGCTCTCGGAGCTGCCGAGAACCAGTTGTACCGAGTCGGGCTCCGGCGGCGGGCTGGCAGCACGCCGCTTGTCTGAGTACATCGCATGATCGGCCTGTGCGAGGACGGCCTCTTCGCTTACCGTTTCCCCGTCTATCTCGACGAGACCGATGCTTACCGACAGCCGCAGCCCCGGATAGTCACCGACCTCCTTGCCGCATTCGCTGATCAGCTGTCGGAGATCTGTTGCGACGGCGACGCCCTGCGATGAGTCCGCATAGGGCAGCAGGACCGCGAACTCGTCGCCGCCGAGGCGCGCGACCACGTCCGTCTCACGCAGCCGCCGCTTGAGCGCCGCGGCGATGACCTTCAACGCGCGGTCACCGGCGCGGTGCCCGTACTTGTCGTTGATCTGCTTGAAGCCGTCGACGTCGATGACCAGTAGCGCGGCCTGCTCTCCGTAGCGGCGGGCCCGCCCGACCTGGTCGCCGACATCACGCTCGAAGCGGCGCCTGTTGCGCGCGCCCGTCAACGCGTCATGCTCGGCGAGAAACTGGAGCTGCTGCTGGTAGCGCAGCCGCACGCTGATGTCGCGCGCGATCGTCGAAGCCCCGATCACCCGTCCGTCGCGATCGCGGATGGGCGAAACCGTCAGGGAGACGTCGACGTGGGTGCCGTCCTTACGGGCACGAACCGTCTCGTAGTCATCGACCTGCTCACCGGTGCGCACGCGTCGGAGAACTTCGGTCAGCTCGTCGTCGTGCCCGGCGGGCACGAGGATCGAGATCGATCGCCCGCGAACCTCGGTCGCCTGATACCCGTACAGCCGCTCAGCGCCCGTATTCCAGCTCATGATCACACCATCGAGGTCCTTTCCGATGATCGCGTCGTGCGAGGACTCGACCACCGCCCGGAAATGGGACGCGTCACGCTCGGCGCGCCGGCGGTCGGTGATGTCGCGGATCGCGCTCGACACGAGCGTTCCGTCCTCGGTCTCGAGCGGGCTCAGCGAGATCTCGACCGGGAACTCGCTGCCGTCCTTGCGCCGGCCGTAAAGCTCGAGCCCCGCCCCCATCGAGCGCGTATGCGGGTCCCCGGAATACCTCACCCGGTGAGGAGGATGACGGTCGCGGAAGCGTTCGGGAACCAGCAGCTCGACCCGCTCCCCGAGGAGCTCCTCGCGCACGTAACCGAACAGCCGCTCCGTCTGCGCGTTCACAAGCACAATCTCACCCCGCGGATCGACGATCACCATCGCATCAGGCGCCGACTCCAGCAGCCCACGGAACTTGTCTTCGGACCTCCGGCGGGCGGTGGTGTCGCGGATCGCGCTCAACACGAGCGTTCCGTCCTCGGTCTCGAGCGGGCTCAGCGAGATCTCGACCGGGAACTCGCTGCCGTCCTTGCGCCGGCCGTAAAGCTCGAGCCCCGCCCCCATCGAGCGCGTATGCGGGTCCCCGGAATACCTCACCCGGTGAGGAGGATGACGGTCGCGGAAGCGTTCGGGAACCAGCAGCTCGACCCGCTCCCCGAGGAGCTCCTCGCGCACGTAACCGAACAGCCGCTCCGTCTGCGCGTTCACAAGCACGATCTCACCCCGCGGATCGACGATCACCATCGCATCAGGCGCCGACTCGAGCAGCCCACGGAAGCTCTCCGCCAGGTGGTCATGCCGACCTGAACCCAGTTCCGCCGGCCGATCGGCCGCGCGTTCGGTCCTGGGTGTCGATCCCACTCCCCCCCTATCGGCTCCGCCACCGAAAGCTTTAGTAAGCAAATCCTTATCGGTCGGATTCGCAGCTTTCGGCCCTAACTTCGACGAATGTCCGATCTCCCTCGGAAAGCCGCGTCGGTCGCGCACACCCCGCTAGACCTCCGCGAGGTCCACCGAGAGGTCCGCCAGCTCCGAGATGCGCCCGCCCAGGTCCCCGCCCGCCGCGATCAGCCGCCGCGCGTGCATCAGGTCCTCGGAGCGGCCGACCGAGAGCGCGGCGGCGACCCGACCCCCTTGCAGGTACCAGATGCTGAACGCACCCTCCTCCAACGAGCCGCGCACGACCTCCTCGTCCCAGTCGAACGCGGGCCCGACGTACTCGAGTGACGCCCAGTCCGACAGATCTGAGTAGAAGTAGGGCACCACGTCGTAAGGCTTGTCGCGCCCGAGCATGTTGAGCGCAGCGGTCCGGCCCTGGGTGAGGGCGACGTCCCAGTGCTCGACCCTGATCCGCCGGCCGTTGTGTACGACACTCTCGTACTCTGCGGTGTCGCCTGCGGCGTAGATCCCTGGAGCGGAGGTTGCGAGGCGCGTGTCGACCTTGACGCCGCCGCATTCTCCGAGCGTCAGGCCGGCGCCCCGGGCGAGCATTACGTCGGGTACCGCGCCGGCGCCGATGATCACGGCGTCAGCGTCGAGCGAGCGCCCGGACTTCGTAACCACGGCGCTCACGCGCCCGTCGGCGCCCTCGAACCGCTCGAGCTCATCATCGCCGTGGATGACGATGCCGTGGTCGGTCAGGCGCTCCTGGAAGAACCGGCCCGCGCGATCCCCGAAAGTGCGGCTGAGCACGAGCGACTCGAGCATCACGATCGTGCACGAGCTGCCGAGCTCGGTCAGCGAAGCGGCGACCTCGGTGCCGATGTACGAGCCGCCGATCAGCACCACCCGCTTGCCGGCCGCGTCCGCCCGGATCGCGTCTGAGTTGCCGAGCGTGCGCAGGTAGTGGATCCCTTCGAGCTCCGCCCCCGGCACGTTCAACCGCCGCACGTTGGCGCCGGTCGCAACCAGCGCCTTGTCGAAACCGACCTCTTCCTTGGTGGAGAGCTTGACGGTGCGCGCCTCGGTGTCGAGCTTCATCGCCGAGCAGCGCGTCAGCACCTCGATCTCCTGCTCGGCATACCACTCCGCCGGCTTGAACAGCGTGTCTTCGCGACTCTCGGTTCCGCGCAGGTACTCCTTCGAGCAAGGCGGCCGGTTGTACGGCAAATCGGGCTCCCGGCCCACAAGCAAAATCGAACCCTCGGCCCCCAACTCCCGAAGCCACCGCCCACAGCTCGCGGACGCAAGCCCCCCACCGATGAGGAGATAGTCAAAGTGTCGATCGGTCATCCCTAATCCCCCCCGCGACGTTCGGCGCCAATATCACCACGACCACCCATATCTCGACCGAACTCGCAATGTAATCGCCGCCAGGCGATTACACAGCGCCCGCGAAATGCGGGGTGATCGCCTCCTCGAGGCCCGGGTCGAGGATCAGCAGCACCTGATCGCCGGCGTTGATTACCGAATCCGCCTTGGGCACGAAGCCGGTGCCGTTGCGCAGCACGGAGATGATCAGCGATCCATCGGGCAGCACGACGTCGGCGACGCGCCGACCCGCCGCGGCCGACCCCGCTGCCACCTCGAGCTCGATGATCTCGAGCCGCTCCTCCTCCAGCGCGAGGAGCTGCACCAGTCCATACTCGGGCACCTCATGCTCGATCAGGCGCAGGATCAGGTCGGTCGCGGAGACGGCGGGCTGGACTCCGAGCAGCTTGAAGTGCTGGAGGTTGCGCGGGTTGTTGACACGGGCGACGATCCGGGCGACCTCATACTTCTCCTTCGCCACCTGGCAGATCAGCATGTTGTCCTCGTCGTCACCGGTGACCGCGATCACGAGGTCAGCACGCTGGATGCCCGCGCGCTCGAGTACCCACAGCTCGGTCGCGTCGCCGTACTGGACAGCGTGCTCCAGCTCGTCCTCGATCACGCGGTAGCGGCGGTGGTCGGATTCGATCAGCGACACCTCCTGCCCCTTTGCGATCAGCTCGCGGGCCAGGTTCCATCCGACCTTGCCCCCGCCGGCAATGATCACATACACGTAACGCGCCTCTCTCTCACTTCGCGAAGGCCGCCTGCTCGACCATCTCGATCGCCTGCTGCGTCGGGCAGATCGTGTGCAGCCCGCGCTCGGCGTACCACGCTGCACGACCGGGATCGGACACCTTCACGACGACCCGCGGCACCTTGAACCGGCGCTGAGCGATCTGGGCGATCACCAGATTGGTGTTGTCCCCACGGGTGGAGGCGATGAACACGTCCGCCTCCTCGATCCCGGCTTCGATCAGGGCATCGACCTCGAGCGCGGTGCCGACGGTGAAGCGGCCGCCCGAGTCCTCCCAGGTGGTCATCAGGTCCTTGTCCAGGCGCTCGTGGGAGAGCGGGTCGGTGTCGAGGACCGACACGTCGTGGCCCCCCTCGAGCGCCCGCTTCGCGAATGCCGACCCGACCCGCCCCGCACCGACTATCAGGATGAACATGGCTGAGACTCTAAGGCTTCGCCATGCTCTCGTGCTCCCCGGCGTGGACAGGGAGATCGTCGTCAGCCCCCGGCGCCCGCCGGCGTGCCCAGCGGCTCGGCGCTCGCCTGCGTATCGCCTGGCGCCGCGCGGCTGAGCGGCGGTGGTGTGAGCGCGGCCGCCACGATCACGAGCGCGAACGCAAGTAGTCGTAGCGCGGTCCCCCCCGCTCCCGCCGGTATCGGTTCGCCGAACACGATCGGTCCCGCCGCGATCGTGCACAGGTTGGCAGCCGCGCTCGTCAGCGCGATCACTGGGACCGCCTCGCCGAGCTGGAGGCTCCGCGCCGAGACGAGCAGCCCCACGAGCGAAGCAATCAGAATCACAAACGCGAGCGGATGCACCAGCACACCCACCCCAAGCGCGTTCAGGTGACTCGAGAGCGCCTTGATCGAGGTGTCCGACGCCGCCCACAGCAGACCCGCCCCGACCCCCAGTGTCGTGCCTCGTTTAGCGGTGACAGTAACGATCAGCCCCACGGCTGAAACGGCGACGAGGTACTCGGCCAGCACGCCCGGTTGGTAATGCGAGTGCGCGCCGTGCGCGTCTCCTCCCAGTGTCGCCGCCAGAAACGCCAGCCCGATCGCCATCAGCGCCACCCCGACCCACTCGCGCCGCGTCACGCGCACACCGAACAGCCTGTTCGCCACCACGGTAAGCAGCACCAGCCCGCCGGCGATCACCGACTGCACGAGCGAGATCGGAGCAAGCGAGAGCGCGCCCACATGGAGCCCCCAGGATCCGAGCGCGATCAGGATTCCCAGCGAGTACAGCGGCGACCGGAACAGCTCCATCGTGCTCCACAACGGCCGCCGCAGATCGACAGCCGGAGCCGCTCGAGCCCCCCGGAACTTGTACAGAAACCCAGCCACCGATCCGAACGCGGTGCCAAGGGCAAGCACCAACCCCAAGCCAACCGAGAAAGACATAACGCATCGAGCGTACCGGTCGCCCGAGCCCAAAGAGCTTCAACCAGCTACTGGGTCACCCGCCTCACCAGCCCGGGGGACCACCGGCGGGGGTCCGGGCCCGCCACCCGCGAGAATTGCGTCCGCACCCAGCACAGACGCGAGCACCCGGCACCACAAAGCCCTCTCTCGGTGGCGGGCACGAACCCCCGCCGGGGACCCAACACGAGCTCAGGTGATCAGCGGGATGATCAGTAGCGCCACAATGTTGGCCACCTTGATCATCGGGTTGATCGCCGGCCCGGACGTGTCCTTGAACGGGTCGCCGACCGTGTCACCGGTGACAGCCGCAGCGTGAGCCTCAGAGCCCTTGCCGCCGAACGCGCCGTCCTCGATCAGCTTCTTGGCGTTGTCCCACGCGCCACCGCCTGCGGTCATCGAGATCGCCATGAACACGCCGACGACGATCACGCCGATCAGCAGGCCGCCGAGCGCCTCGATGCTGATCAGACCTACGACTACGGTGAACACGATCGGGATCAGGGCGGGGAGGATCATCTCGCGCTGCGCCGCCTTGGTCACGAGGTCGACGCAGGTTCCGTACTCGGGCTGTTCGGTGTAGTCCATGATTCCCGGCTTCTCACGGAACTGGCGACGTACCTCCTCGACGACCGCCGCGCCCGCGCGTCCGACCGCTTCCATAGACAGCGCAGCGAACAGGTAGACCATCATCCCGCCGATCAGGAGACCGATCAGGACCGGAGGGTTGCTGATCGAGAAGTCCGGGAACTTGCCCTTGCGCGCCAGCTCCTGCTCGAACGCGTTGAACAGCACGAGCGCGGCGAGCGCGGCCGAGCCGATCGCGTAGCCCTTGGTCACCGCCTTGGTCGTGTTGCCGACGGCGTCGAGCTTGTCGGTGACGTTGCGGACCTCCTCGGGGAGGTCGGCCATCTCGGCGATCCCGCCGGCATTGTCGGTGATCGGCCCGAATGCGTCGAGCGCGACGATCAGGCCGCAGAGCGAGAGCTGCGCCATCACCGCGACGCCGATGCCGTAAATCCCGTCGGTACCGCCACCGCCGAGCTTCCATGCGCCGAAGATGCCGAGCGCGATCACGAGCGCCGGCAGCGCCGTCGCCTGGTAGCCCTGCGCGAGGCCCTGGATGATGTTCGTCGCATGACCCGTCTGCGAGGCACTGGCGGTGCTCTTGACGGGCGAGAAGCGAGTGGAGGTGTAGTAGTCGGTGATGAAGAAGAGCAGCGCGGTGACGCCGAGGCCGATCAGGGCGCACAGGTAGAACTTCCACCAGTGCGGACCGGCTGCGTTGCCGGTGCTGTAGGTGACGCCGTCCATCAGCCATTTCGTCACGGGGATGAACGCCAGCGCCGCGAGGCCGCCGGAGACCGCGAGGCCCTGGTATAGCGCCCGCTCGACGTTGCCTGATTTCGACTTGACCGCAAACGTGCCGATGATCGAGGCGACGATCGAGACGCCGCCGAGGACGAGCGGGAACAGAGCGACCGCGGTGGTCTGGTGGAACAGCAGGGTGCCGAGCAGCATCACCGCCACGGCGGTGACGGCATAGGTCTCGAACAGGTCGGCGGCCATGCCGGCGCAGTCGCCGACGTTGTCGCCGACGTTATCCGCGATCACGGCCGGGTTGCGCGGGTCGTCCTCGGGAATGCCGGCCTCGATCTTGCCGACCAGGTCGGCGCCGACGTCGGCGCCCTTGGTGAAGATGCCGCCGCCGAGGCGGGCGAAGACGGAGATCAGCGAGCCACCGAAGCCGAGGCCGATCAGGGCGTCGACGGCGTTCGTAGAGCTTTCGCCGGCGATCCAGGTCAGCACGCCGTAATAGCCGGCGACGCCGATCAGGGCGAGCCCGACGACCAGCATGCCCGTCACCGCGCCGCCACGGAAGGCGACATCCAGCGCGCGCGAAACGCCGGTTCTAGCGGCCTCGGCCACGCGAGCGTTCGCCCGGACCGAGACGTTCATACCGATGTATCCGGCGCTGGCGGACAGCAGTCCGCCGATCGCAAAGCCGATCGCAACGCGAATGTTCTGGATCGGGATCAGCGCGATGAAGAGAATGACGCCGACGCCCGCGATGGTCGTGTACTGCCGGTTCAGGTACGCGCGGGCGCCTTCCTGCACGGCAGCGGAGATCGACTGCATCTTCTCGTTGCCGGGCGAGAGCGCCAGCAGCGAACGCGAGGTCAGTGCACCGTAGAGGATGGCGGCGGCTGCGCCCACAAGCGCGACCAGGACGCCATGGTGCGTCAGAAAGGTAG
>Ga0302324_100002013_pt1 | contig 48095 bp, 45 predicted proteins | sample Palsa_T0_1_FD_201949 | JGI IMG/M metagenome (GOLD analysis project Ga0302324, IMG submission 201949) | Peat permafrost microbial communities from Stordalen Mire near Abisko, Sweden - Palsa_T0_1 | ecosystem: Environmental > Terrestrial > Soil > Palsa > Peat permafrost | place: Sweden: Abisko...
TAATATCCCGTCCTGGTATACACCCGTAGAGGCGGCAATCCTTTCGGTGGCAGCAGCTTCACTTTTATCTTACGCCATTTGCCGTCGCGCACGACTTTGTTCGGACGGTACCCCAGCACATACTGGTTGCGCAGTTCGACTCCGATTTTGGTGGCCACATCGCCCAGGTCGTTCGGATTGTCGATGGTAAAAGCCCGCCCTCCGGTCAGTTCGGTAATGTCGCTCAGCAGTTGCGGCCCCAGCCGTTCCTCGGTGGCGGAAGCGTAGCGGTCATAGATGCCGATGGCGTAGATCATCACGTCGGCTTCCTTCACCAGAGCCTTGATCTCGCCTTCGGTGTAGCGGCTGTGATTGTCGCCTCCGTCGGAAATAATCAGCAGCGACTTCTTGGGATACTTGGCCTGCCGCATCTTGCTCACGCCCATGTAAATGGCGTCGAGCAGAGCCGTGCGATGCCGGGGCACGGCGAAGACCAGCTTGTTCTGGATTTCGTCTACCGAACTGGTGAAGTCGCTCACCGCCTCCGGCTCATCGGAGAACGTAATCATGAAAAACTCATCCTGCGGATTCGCCGTCTTGAAGAATTCGACCACCGCGTCTTTGGCGCGGTCCATCTTACTGGCCATGCTCCCGCTGGAATCGAAGATCACGCCCAGCGACACAGGAGCATCCTCGCTCGAAAATGTCCGGATATCCTGCGTGGTATTGCCTTCGAAGAGCTGGAAATTTTCCTTATCCAGTCCGGTAACCAGCCGGTTCAGAGGATCGGTGATGGTGACCGGAACCAGCACCAGATCCACATCCACCTTCAGCGGGCGGACGTGGGCCGTCAGCCCCGCGGTCGAGGCCAGCAGATCCGGCTTGGGAGGATCGGGCGGCTTCTCCACCTCGCGCGGCTGAATGTGCACATCATTGACGTCAGTCTGAGCAAATGAAGGGAAGCACCCAGACGCCAGCGCAACGAAAGTCAGAACGAGCCAAGCGGAGCGTCGAACGGGGTGCGGGGAGGAAGATTTTTGGCGCAGCCCCAGCTTGGTCGGATCCCAGGGGAGAACCCAACAGCCACTACCGCCCCGACGAAGACCACTACAAACGTTACTGCCAACTAGGGCCTCAGGACGAGGTGACCAGCGCCCTTCATCTTTACGCAGGCGGGCCATAAATACCTCAATGTCGCGGATGTTAGCACAGCTTTCGCCCCGCGGCGCAGGCATTTTTGTCAATATTTACGCACAAATCCCGGAACGGAGCTTGGATGTCATTTTGGGTGATTTGGTTGGAAGGCGGCCGCTATGGGGAGACGCCGATGCCCCTCATCCTTGAGCAAAATTGTTGCCAGCCATCTTGTTACAATCAAAAGTTTCCCGGCTGACATAAATGGCAGACATCCTTCCCTTTCGCGCTCTTCGCTATGACTTGCAGCGAGTTTCCGCTGCACAGGTCGTGACCCAACCCTACGACAAAATCACTCCCTCCATGCAGGAGCGCTACTACGCCGCCAGCCCCTATAACCTGGTACGCGTCATCCTCGGCCACCGCGACCCGAACGAACCTGGCGACACCGTTTATACCAGCGCCGCCGGCTACGCCCGCGACTGGCGCGCCCAGAGCATCCTGCGGCAAGATTCCGCGCCATCCATGTACGCCTACTCCCAAACCTTCACCGCTCCGTCGGGAACCAGGTTCGAGCGCCGCGGCTTCATCGCCCTCGGCCGCGTCGAGGATTACTCCGCCAAAGTCGTTTTCCGCCACGAGCAAACTCTGGCCAAGCCTAAGGCCGACCGCCTCGACCTGCTGCGCGCCACTCGCGCTCACTATGAACAGTTGTTTCTGTTGTATGAAGATTCCGGGGAGATCGATTCCCTGCTGGCGACACCGCAGACGCCGACTATCGACGTGGCCGATGAATACGGAGTCGCGCACCGGGTCTGGCAGATTTCCGATGCCGGTTTAATCGCCGCGGTGCAGGCCAACATGCGCGACAAGAAGTTGGTCATCGCCGACGGCCACCACCGCTACGAAACCGCGCTCAACTTTCGCGACGAATGTCGAAACAACAGCGGTCGCGGCGCGGCCGGAACGGGTCCGAATCCCCAGGCCCCGTACGAATTCGTCATGATGACCTTCGTCAATATGAACGATCCCGGATTGCTGGTGCTGCCGACGCATCGCGTGGTGCACTCTCTGGATTCATTCTCGATGGAAGCATTCGAGAACTCCAGCCGCTCCTTCTTTGAGATCGAGGAGATCGACCCAGGCATCGACGCCGCCCGCTCGACCACGCTGCTGCTCGAGCACGGCCGCGCCGGAACCGCGCTGCTGGCCGTTACCGCCAACCGCGCTTTACTCCTGCACTCGCCCAAGCCCGCCGGAGCACAATTCCTGGCCGGACTCTCCGATCGCCAACGAGCGCTCGATGTCGTCCAGTTGCACAAGTGCCTGCTCGAGGGAGTGCTGAAGCTTACGGAAGAATCCATCCGCAACCAGCAGAACTTGTCCTACGTTCGCGAAGCCGGCGAAGCGCTGAATCAGGTTCGAAACGGTTCTGCCAACGTCGCCTTCCTGGTGAACCCATGCCCGGTGGCGCAAGTGCGCGACATAGCCTTCGCCGGCGAAGTCATGCCCCAGAAGTCCACCGATTTCTATCCCAAGCTGCTGAGTGGATTGACCGCCTATGCGCTGGACTAGCCCTCCTCGTCGCGCCTGCCTCCCGCCGACCGTCTTCGTCTGCATTCTGGCCCTGATCTGCGCCGTACTCCTGTACGCCGCGCCGCCCGAAAAACATCTCGCCGTTTACTCAGTCGCAGCCAACTATTCTCTGCCGCTGGTGCAGCGCGATGGCCGCGATTATGTCGGCCTGCTGGAAGTGCTTGAGCCTCTGGGCAAGGTCAGCGCCAAATTGGAGGGCGTGCGCTGGCGTCTGCGCTACAACAATGTGGAGGGCGACTTCCAGGTCGGCAAGGCTCGGGCCCGGGTGCAGGGCCGCGACGCCGATCTCGGCGGAAAATTCCGTATCGAGAACAGCCGCGGCCTCGTCCCCCTCGCGTCACTCGGGTCCCTGCTGCCGCGTTTTCTCGGCGGACCCGTCACCCTGCACGAGGAGTCCGGGCGTCTCTTCATTGGCAGCGTCGGCACCCACTTCACCGCATCGCTCTCAGCCGTCAACCCTCCTCGGCTGGTCTTCCACTTCAGCGCGCCCGTGAATCCCACCGTGGCGACTGAACCGGGCGCCCTGCGCATGACGTTCTCCCGCGAGCCCTTGGTCGCGCCCGCTTCGCCGACCCTGACCTTCGGCAACAAGGCGATCCCCTCGGCCATTTACAGCGAGAGTAACGGCACGGCAGTGGTCACGGTAAATGCTTCGGTCCCGGTGATGGCTATTTTCAGCCCCGACGGACGCACCGTCACGATTTCCTCGACCGCAACGGTGCCCGCGCAAACTGCGAACGCCCCCGCACCGGGTACACCGGCCGCACCTGCGCCAGCAACAACTGCAGCCTCTGAGCCCGCCACGCCGGTCGCACGCCGCTACTTTGCCGTGGTGGACGCCAGCCACGGCGGCGAGGATCAGGGCGAGACTCTCAGCGCTTCGTTATTGGAAAAAGACGTGACCGTCGCACTCGCCCGCAGCCTGCGCCGGGAACTCGAGAGCCGCGGCATTCCGACCCTGGTGCTGCGCGACTCGGATGCCAACCTTTCCCTCGACCAACGGGCCATCTACGCCAACGCTGATCATGCCGCGATCTACATCGCTCTGCATGCCGCCTCCAACGGTCATGGCGTCCGGGTTTACACCGCGCTGCTGCCCTTTGATGGCGACGATCGTGGCACCTTCCGCGCCTGGACTACCGCCCAACACGCCTCCCTGCCTCTCAGCCAGATCACCGCCGCCGCGGTGGCCGCCGAATTCCAGAAACGGCAGGTTCCGGTCCGCATGCTGAGCGCTCCGCTGCGCCCCTTGAATAACGTCGTCGGACCCGCCATCGCGGTTGAAGTCGCGCCCCAGGGTTCCGATTCTTCGCAACTCACCGCGCCCGACTACCAGCAACTGGTGACCAGCGCAGTGGCGACCGCCATCGCCGCCACCCGCGATCAACTCGGGAGCACGCCATGAACTTCATTTCGTCAGAATGCAGAGGAAGAAAATGCGGGGAATGAAGGGGAAGAAAATGTGGGGACAGCCACCCCGGCTGTCCAGTCGAGCGCACCTCGACCGCCTTCGCAGCCGCGATGGCAACCCCATCCCCGCAACGCGAGGTCAGAGCCCTGAGGTCCGGAGAATGAGGTCCCAGTAATGAGGTCGAGACTATGATCCCGCGCCACCTCGTAATCGCCATGGCAGTTCTGCTGGCGGCAGCGCTGGGCCTGAGTGCCTACGCCTGGCATATGCGGAAAAGCGTTGCCGCCGCGCCCGCCGTCTCCACCGATGTGCGACTGCTCGCTCCTCCGGTCACAGGCCCGACCGAGCGCGTCATTCTCTATGTCGCCCATGACGACGATGGCAGCCTCCGCCCCGAGTCTGCCCAGATTCCTTTGCCCTCCGGCCGCCAGCAGCGCGCCCAGGAACTCTTGCGCGCCCTGCTCTCGCTCTACCTCGATAAACCCTCGCCCCATATTCTCGGCCCCGGCGCCGATGTGCGCAGCGTCTTCCTCGTCGACCCCGGAGTCGCCGTCATCGACCTGAACTCCGCCTTCGCCGACACCCACCGCTCCGGCGTCCTCGTCGAGGAACTAACCGTGGCGTCGCTGATTCACACCATCTCCGCCAACACTCCGGGCATCCTCAAAGTGAAGATCGTGGTGGACGGCAATGAGCGCGAAACCCTCGCCGGTCACGCCGATCTTTCCTCGGTCTATGACGTAACCGCCGTCAATCAACTCGCCTCGCAACTGCAGGCCGGGCAGTAAAACGACGACCTGAATGCCAGGCTCCCAACGCAGCAAAGCGATCGCCTAGAGAACGATTCTTCTCTTAACTGTCGCCAGGATTCCGCACAGACCAGTCCCCAACAGGGCGAGCGTCCCCGGCTCGGGCACGACGCGATAGCTAAGTTGCCCGCTGCCCAAGGTCTCGTTGCTAAAGTTAATCTGCTCAGTGAAGGTTCCAGTAATCGAAACCTGCCCGCCCTTGCCGCACAAAGAAGCCAAGCACTCGTACCCATTAAACGTGGCCGTCAACACGTCGCTATTGGAATTGAAAATGACATTCGAGAAGACACCGGCGATCATCCCGTCGTTGCCAATCCCACCCGTTGGCAGGAAGACAAAATCGCCTCCCGTCGGGCTTCCGCCGCCTGGCCACAACTCGAACAGAAAAGCCCCGCCAATCGGAGCGGTACTCGCAACTGCCCAGTTGCTCTCAAATGAATTGGAAGATGATAAAAAAGTCCCCCCGCTGAGTTGCATCGTAAACGTGGTGTTGTAGATGGAACTACTGGAATTGCCGAACGCGGCCGATACGGCCAAGGCGACAAAGAGGGAGATTAGCAGCCCAGCTGGCTTCATTGGGTTCTCCTTTCCAAAGGACCCTATGACGGTACGCCCGTGGAAATCGGGGGTCAAGATGCAACAGTCTGCGACTCTCCAAAATATCCCTTCCCTTCAGCTGCTTCCCGCGATCTACGCCGGAAGCCGAGCGTCGCAAGCCCAATCATTTACAATCCCCGATGCATGTTCTATCGCTCCGATAACCGTTCGCCCGACCAACTTCGCCCCGTCGTCCTCAGCCCGGAATTCATCTCCACCGCGGAAGGCTCGGTGCTCATTGAAGTGGGCAATACCCGCGTCATCTGCACCGCTTCGATCGAGGAAACGGTCCCGTCCTTCATGCGCAACTCGGGCAAAGGTTGGATCTCCAGCGAATACAGCATGCTCCCGCGGTCGACCCTGACCCGCACCCCGCGCGAAGTCTCGAAAGGCCGCCAGAGCGGACGCACTCACGAAATCCAGCGCCTGATTGGCCGGTCGTTACGCGCTGTGACCGATCTAAGCCGCCTCGGCGAACGCACCATCTGGATCGACTGCGACGTCATCCAGGCCGACGGCGGCACGCGCACCGCCTCCATCACCGGAGCATTCGTGGCGCTTGGCCTCGCCCTCGAAAAATTGGTGGATGCCGGAACTCTGACCTCGGTCCCGCTCAAGGATTTTGTGGCAGCAGTAAGTGTCGGAATTGTGGATGGAGAGATTCTGCTCGACCTGTGCTACGAAGAAGACTCGCGCGCCGACGTGGATATGAACTTCGTGATGACCGCCGGCTACAAGCTGGTAGAAATCCAGGCCACCGCCGAACACCAGGTCTTCGACGACCAGCAACTGGCCAAAATGATCGCCTTCGCCAAGCAAGGCGTGCAGTCGCTGATCACCAAGCAGCAAGCTTTGCTGAAGGCTTTGACGCTAAGACAATAACCCCGAAACATGTGCGGGCCCCGTTACGGATCTGGACGCAGATTTCAAGAATGGCTGCATGCGAAAGGGCCTTTTCGACGGATCGCTCCGCCACCACTACCAACGATCGCTCGCGAAGGCACGACTAAACACCGTGCCTTTTTCCTTATGAGTGTAATGGCGACATTTCGCCAAAGGTGTCCAGGCGCCTTCAACTTGGTGGCATCACGCAGACGTGATTCACCAAACCGCAATTAGGGGAATAACGCACCATCGCGCTAGATCCTGCGTTGCCGGACTTGCTTTCTGACTTGTCAGCACGAACAAGTTGCGCATCGCGATACAAAGGGCCACCTAAGTGCATCAGATGGGACTTGCACGCCGCCTAGGAGGGAGCCCATGACCAATCCAAAGACAGACCCAGCGGCTTACACCGATGAGGAGTTAAAGCAGGCTCTGGCGCGCGTGATCGCGCTGGCTCGTGGTGAAGTGCTGAACGACGCCGAAGTGGAGAAATTCTGGCAGCTCTATGCAGAGGTTCTGCGGCGTCGTGCGCCATCAGGAACCGCCGCATAGCGCATAGACGGTACTCCGGGCGGGATTCACTGGTTCAAACAAAAGCGCTTGGCCCTAACATTTAAGTTAGGTTACTCTCCCAACGCTCTCGCCAGCAGTTCATGCTTCTTCACCGCAAAGGGATTCACCGCCGTGACCCCGCTCCAGGTGAATCCTTCTTGCATATCCTCGGAGAGCAGCAACCGGCATCCGGCTTCGGCAGCCGCAGCGAATATCACGGCGTCCCAAATGCTGATCTTGTGATCGACGGTGAGGTCCGTCGCAGACAGAAACACGGAAGAAGAAGTCTCGATGAGCGAATACGCATCCCGATAGCGGATGATCGTAGTACGCGCCAACTGCGGCGAAATTTTCGCCTTGCCCACTAGAACGCGAAAGAGTTCTCCGAGCGCCTGAACTGGCAGAACTGTTTCAGATTCGGAAAGCTTGCCCAGAAGTTCCAGTGCGACCCGCTGCCGCTCGGCTCCGTTCACCCCGGCGGCATACGCCAGCACGCTCGTATCGAGTGCGATTCGCATGGCAGGGCGCGCTAATCGTCGTACAACTCGTCCCGCGTCCAGCGACCGATATCCTGAACCGGCTGCGCTTTAAGGTGCGCCAGCAACGCAGCCTTGGCTCGCCCATCGCGCTTCTCCCTTACCGGCTCGATGCGCGCCACCGGCCGTCCATGGCTGGTCACGACGTAGGTACGTCCTTCCTTCACCTCGCGCAATACCTGCGAGAACTTCCGGTTCGCCTCCGCGGCTGAGATCGCCTTTTCCATAGCCATCTTTATGTAGTTATATTACCTACTTTTGGAAACGTCGTCAAGAGGGGTGTCGAGTGCTATCCTTTGAAGCAAACGACTCCAGCAGACTACTCTTGATCTCGAGCGTGGTCCTCATAACGATGAGCCTGTTGCGGGCGCAAACACACTACCGGCTCTTCCAAAAAATCCACCCAATCTGAAATTGGAAATCGTTCCGTTCAAGAAGACCTATCTGCTGGGCGAGCCTGTGGTCTCGTGAAACACAAGTTCACAAACCTATCTGACAGGGGTGCGCTCCTCTCGAAGTCGCCGCAACATCCAAACCTCTGCGAGTCATGACCGAGCGCGGCGTCCAGAATCCGTAGATCCTGGCCCACCCGGAAGCCTGAAGCCGAACGCCGGAAGCCGCTTTTCCACCCCCTTGGTTTACAATTGTCAGTTCCAAAGCACTCATCCCCATCCGCACTCTATAGGAGGATTCTCATGAAGCTCACCCTTGGCAAACTCGCCGGTCTTAAGAAAGTCTCCAACGAACGCGGCATTATTGCGGCCGCGGCCATGGACCAGCGTGGCTCCCTGCAAAAATCTCTGGCCAAGGAAAAAGGCGGCGAAGTCAGCGATGCCATGATGGAAGAATTCAAGACCCTGGTCAGCGAAGTTCTCACCCCGCACGCCACTGCCATCCTGCTTGATCCCGAGTGGGGACTGCCCGCCTCCAAGCGCCGCGCCAAGAACGCCGGCCTGCTGCTCGCCTATGAGAAGACCGGATACGACAAGACCGGCCCAGGACGCCTGCCCGATCTGCTCGACCTGTGGTCGGCACGCCGACTGAAAGAAGCCGGCGCTGATTGCGTGAAGATTCTGCTCTACTACACTCCAGACGATCCCAAGCACGTCAACGAGATCAAGCACGCGTGGGTGGAGCGCATCGGCGACGAATGCCGCGCCAACGACATCCCCTACTTCCTCGAGTTCGTCGGCTACCAGGAAGGCGCCGACGAAAAAGGTCTCGACTACGCCAAGAAAAAACCGCACATCGTCACCGAGAGCATGCGCGAGTTCAGCAAAGACCGCTACGGCGTCGACGTGCTCAAGGTCGAAGTGCCGGTCAACATGAAGTTCGTCGAAGGCACGAAATGCTTTGCCGGAACCAAGGCCTACAGCAAGCAAGAGGCTATCGACCTGTTCCACAAAGCCGCCAACGTCGCCACCAAGCCGTTCATTTATTTGTCGGCGGGCGTAAGCAACGCGGAGTTCAGCGAAACCCTCGAACTCGCCGGAGAATCCGGGGTGAAGTTCAACGGCGTGCTCTGCGGCCGCGCCACCTGGAAGGAAGGCATCCCGGTCTACGCCAAGCACGGCGCTGCCGCGTTCCGCAAATGGCTGGAAACCGAAGGCGTAAGAAACATCAACAACGTCAACGACAAACTGAAAGCCGCGACCAGCTGGCACTCCATCTACGGCGTCGAATTGGTGCACGCGTAGAATCGAAATGGTTATGTGGCGCGGGCACTCCTGCCCGCGCCATTCTTATTACCGCTCCTCACCCGTTCATTGAGTTCACGTCACTTGAAACAAAAGATCCTTCTCTCCTGGAGCAGCGGCAAAGATAGTGCCTGGAGCCTCCACGTGCTCCGTCAGCGCCTGCTCCACCAGAGCGGCGGCGTAGAAGTTGTCGGGCTGCTCACCACGATCAATGCCCACTTCCAGCGTGTCGCCATGCACGGTACACGCCATGCACTACTGAAGGCACAGGCCGAGGCCGCCGGTCTGCCGCTCTGGGAAGTTCCGTTGCCCTGGCCCTGCAGCAACGATGTCTATGAAGAAGCGATGTCGGCAGCCTGCGCTTCGGCCGTTCAGCAAGGTATCTCCGCCGTTGCCTTCGGCGATCTCTTCCTCGAAGATGTTCGTCGCTACCGCGAGGACCGCCTGCGCGGTACCGGACTCGAACCCATGTTCCCCCTCTGGGGCCAAAACACTCGTCAACTGATCTTGGAGATGCTGGATGGCGGTCTTCGCGCGCGTATCGTCTGTGCGGATCCTTCTAAGCTACCCGCCGACTTCATCGGCCACGATCTGGACCACGACCTATTGAACCGTCTGCCCGCTAAAGTTGATCCCTGCGGTGAGAATGGTGAGTTTCATACCTTCGCCTACGCCGGCCCTATGTTCCATCAACCGATTCCGATCAAAGCAGGCGAAGTCGTGACACGCGACGGATTTCTCTACGCTGATGTGTTGCCCGATTCCGGGATGGCCATGCCTTAGCACTAATACGCGACCCAGAATGAGACTCTAGTCGCACCGGATCCCACCTCAACAAAGGGTGCCCCATTTCTCGCGTCTTTTGCGAGAAGCGGGGATTTTGACTATTACATCCGAAAAAACGCTCCCCAAATCCCGCTAGAATAGTTCCGTGTCCACCGTCCTCATCTCCGGCGCCTCCGGCGGCATCGGGTACCAACTCGCCAAACTCTTCGCCCGCGACCATCACAACCTGGTTCTCGTCGCCCGCAGCGCCGACAAACTGGCACAAGTCGCCATCGAACTGCAGGCTCAGGGCGTCACCGTTAAGACCATCGCTCTCGACCTGAGCGAAACACCGGCACCGAAGTTCCTCTTCGACCAACTCCAACGCGAGAATATCTCCGTCGACATTCTCGTCAACAATGCCGGCTTCGGCGCCTTCGGAGAATTCGCTCAAATGCCAGAAGCAGAAATCCTCGGCGAGATCCAACTCAACATCACCGCACTCACCGAACTCACGCGCCTCTTCCTCCCGCCCATGATGCAACGTCGCAGCGGCCGCATCATGAACGTCGCCTCCACAGCGGCCTTCCAGCCCGGCCCCCTCATGGCGGTCTACTACGCCACCAAGGCGTATGTGCTTTCTTTCTCCGAGGCCAATCGCGAACGAACTCCGCAACACGGGCGTCACGGTGACCTGTTTCTGTCCGGGCGCAACGCACACCGATTTCGCCCAGCGCGCCGGCATCGAAAATTCCCGCATCTTCAAGACGTTCGGAGCAATGTCGGCCGAAAAAGTCGCGCTCGACGGTTATCGCGCGGTCATGGAGGGCCGCACCCTGGCCATCTCCGGCGCACACAACTGGATCGTCGCGCAATCCACTCGCTTCGCTCCGCGAAAAATGGTGACCGCCATTTCGCGCTGGATCGCGGAAAAGGCCTCGTAGAGACTTTGCGGCCGTGTGTCTCTCAGACCAAACATCGCGCTGAGTGATGCAAAATGCAGCAAAACCCGTGTCTGTTGACCCTTTACAAATCCCGACCGTCTCTATGCAAACCTTTACCCATGAAACCGATACTTTCATGAGGGGCGAGGGTCTAAGCAAGTGGGAGCTGAAATTTCCCCCTCAAGCTCCACACGAAGAAATCCGCACGAAAATCGAGAGCCCGCGAGATGTGCGGCTTTCGGAAGAAGGTAGAAAAATGGCGAACACCCATAGCACGTCCGTTTCGACCATGAATGCCTTTCTGACTCTGGCCGGGACTAAGGCGAGATACACTCTCGCTGCGCTCACCACGCTCCTTTTTTCCCTCACCTGCATGGCGCAGGACAACCCTCCATCTCAACCTCAGCCAAACTCCGCGCCGGACTCGCAAACCATGCAAGCCTCGGCATCGCCTACGGCCATCCAGAAGATTCCGACCGGAACCCGAATCGCCCTGGTCCTCACTCATCCCATTCAAAGCAGATACATCCACCGCGGCGACGACATCTACGCCCAGATTATTGCTCCCATCAACTCCGGCAACCAGGTCATGATTCCGCCGGGCACATTGATTGACGGAAAAGTGGACAAGCTGCAAGTCCGCAGCGGCCGTGCCGAGCTTTATCTACAGTCGATGTCCATGACGTTCCCCGACGGCTATGTGGTTCCCGTTCCTGGGGCTGCCGTGCTTGAAGGCGTCGAAGGCTATGCCCTGAAAGATCCGGGCCAACGAAGGATGGCCGGGGTGCTCGTGCTGGCGGCGGGTGGCGCTGGCTTGGGCGCGCTCATCGGACACTCGGTCGGGCAACCGCAATCCTCCGTCACCTCCAACTTCCCTCCGGGATGCACTGGAGCACCGCCATACTGCACACCGGAAACCACTCCCGTCTACAGCACTCAAGGCAGGGATACGGCCATGGGAGCCGGCCTTGGGGTCGCGATCGCAGCAGTGGCATCCGTGGTGCTGCTCGCCAATTCGCACCAGTTCTTCCTCGATGCCGGCGCGCCGCTCGATGTGGAACTGCAGCAGCCATTGTCGCTGCAACGGAATCAAGCCGACGAAGCCCGCCAATCCGAACAGCATCCGGTGGCGATCCAGCCCATCGCGCCTCGCCCGCTGCCTCCGCCTCCTCCGCCGGACACCGACCACGGCACCTGCTACACTCCCGGCACGCCGGGCACGCCGCCCACAGTCATCCCCGGAACTCCCGGACCTGATGGCATCCCAGGGCCACCGACCATCATCCCCGGCACGCCGTCAACTCCGGGCACGCCCTATCCATGCCCATAATTTGCTGCATGTCGTCCTGAGGCGAAGTGGCTGCTCCGTGAAAGCGGAGCAGCCGCGAAGTCGAAGAGCCTGCCCGAAGCCGAAGGGACCCCTCCCTCTTCTCCGAACCGTCGGCGGTGAAGACTTTTGTTGTACCCTTAACCACGGACTAGATTTTCCGGAAGCCGGAAGCCGAGCGCCCGAAGCCCGACCTCATGCCCACGCTCATCCCGCAGCCCACGCGCATCACTGCCGCAGGCAACAAGCCCAAACTCATCGACGAATACATCGGACGCGTCAACACCCAGACGTCCGCCGCCAGCGTCGCCCACATGCGCAGCCCGCAAGGCTGGCTCGAGCCCGGCCAGGCTCCCGAGTTCGACGAGTTCACCATCGTGCTGAAGGGATTGCTGCGGGTCGAGCACAAAAGTGCGGACGGAACGACCGCTTCCCTCGACGTCGCCGCCGGACAAGCCGTCATCACTCACGCCGGCGAGTGGGTCCGCTATTCCACGCCGCAAGATGGCGGCGCCGAGTATATCGCCGTCTGCCTGCCCGCATTCTCGATGGAAACGGTTCACCGGGATGAAAAATAACGGCCGCGCGAGCAGGCAAGACTGGGAAGGGCACGACTTCAAGTCGTGCCGATAAGGACGGCTGATGAGTTTGGCTTTAGCCGCTGAGGCTCGCTTCCCCGGGCATACCTCAGCGGCTTAAAGCCGCTCTGCCGGACCACCGATACGGCACGAGTGGAACTCGAGCCCTTCCCGAAATTCGCGCCTGCGCCGAGCCGTCTCGAAACGATTCTTGATTTAGCTGGAGGCTAGCAGCTAGAAGCTTCCATCACTCCCACTCAATCGTCCCTGGCGGCTTCGACGTCACGTCATACACCACGCGGTTCACGCCTTTCACTTCATTCACAATCCGCGTGGAGATCGTCTTCAGCACCTCGTGCGGCAGCGCGACCCAGTCGGCCGTCATGCCGTCTTCCGAACTCACGGCGCGGACGGCGCACGTGTACGCATACGTGCGCATGTCGCCCATCACTCCCACCGACATCACCGGCAGCAGCACGGCAAACGACTGCCAGATTTTCGTGTACAGTCCGGCTTCTTTAATCTCGCTGACCACAATGTCATCGCACTCACGCAGCAGCGCCAGGCGCTCGGGCGTAACTTCTCCCAGCACGCGCACGGCCAGCCCGGGGCCGGGGAACGGCTGCCGCTGCAGGATTTCGTCCGGCATGCCGAGGTCGCGGCCGATCTTGCGCACTTCGTCCTTAAACAGGTCTTTTAGCGGCTCAATCAGCTTGAGCTTCATTTTCGCGGGCAGCCCGCCAACGTTGTGATGCGACTTGATAACCTGCGATGGCCCGCGCACCGAGCGCGATTCGATCACGTCCGGATAAAGCGTTCCCTGCACCAGCCACTTCACCTTGCCTTCAGTCTTCTCGATGCGGAGGGCTTCCTTCTCGAATACTTTGATGAATTCGTTGCCGATAATCTTGCGCTTCTTCTCGGGATCATCCACACCTTTGAGTTTTCCGAGAAAACGCGCGGTCGCGTCCACGGCGTCGAGGCGCAGGTTGAGCTTGTCGCGCAGCACCTTCTGCACTTTTTCGAATTCATTCTTGCGCAACACGCCGTTGTTCACGAAGACGCACGTCAGCCGCGACTTGCCTTTGGCGTCGCGCAAAGCGCGGTCGACCAAAACCGCAGCCACCGAAGAATCCACGCCGCCAGAGAGCGCACAGATGGCCCGTCCGCTGCCGACCTGCTGTCTTACCTGCTCGATCGTGGAATCAATGAAACGCCGTGGAGTCCATGTCGGTTTCGCGCCACAAATCTGGAAGATGAAGTTCTTCAAGATCTGCGTGCCCTGCGGCGTGTGGTGCACTTCGGGATGAAACTGCACCGCGTACCATCTCTTCGCCGTGTTCTGAATGCCAGCCACGGCGTAATGCGTCTTCGCCATCAGTTCGAAACCCGGCGGCAATTCCAGAGCTTCGTCGCCGTGCGACATCCAGACCGCCAGTTTCCTGGCCAGTCCCTGAAACAATACTGAGTCCGAGACGATTTCGACTTCGGCCCGCCCGTACTCGCGCTTGTCAGCGGGGCGCACTTTGCCGCCCAGCGTGTGCACCATGAACTGCAGGCCGTAGCAAATGCCGAGCACGGGCACGCCCAGCTCAAAAACGCGAGCATCGGCGGGCGGAGCGTCTTTGTCGTAGACCGACCAGGGCGCTCCTGACAGCACGATTCCGGCGGGCTTGTAGCTCTTGACCTCGTCGAGTTTGGCCGTGCAGGGCAGCACGACCGAAAAAACATTCTGTTCGCGAATGCGGCGTGCGATGAGTTGGGTATACTGCGCGCCAAAGTCGAGGATAACGATGCTCTGGCCAATAGAAGATTGGTTATGCGGGGATTGGGTTTCCACAGATGAGTTTCTCAAATTTGGGGAGAGAGTGTAAAGGGAGCGGCCAGGAGTCTTGGCCAGCTAGGGCTCGACCGGCTGATTTGGCACGTCGCTCAAAATCGACTCCTCGCGGTCGATCGTGATCTCCAACGGCACAGTCTCCAGCGTAGGCTGCACTGCCGTGATCTGCGCCGGCGGCGCTGCGATCGGTGGCAGCGCGGGCGGCAACGGCGCCAACACTGCCGGCGGCGTTTCTACGACATAGACATATCCCGCGAGACGCACCATGTAGAGCCAATCGGCAACTGCGTAGTACGCCAGGGACACCACAATGATCCCAGCCACCACCAGCCGCCACGGCACGACGGCGACGAAGCCCAGCGGCATGGAAGCTACTACGGACGCTCCGACGAAGGCGACCAAATGCGCCAGTCCCGTCCACGCCGTAACCGCGAACACGGCGCCGGCGCGTTCGCGGAAGAAAGTCGCCGCCGCGGAGATCGCACCCAACGCATCGTCACCATCGCGCACGGCAAACACTCCCGCCAGCGACAACAGCCAGTTCAGCGCCCACCACACCAGGCAGACCAGTCCCGCCAGAGGCAAAAACAGAAAGAAGGCGAGCCAGGGCGACGGGTCGGCGTGCGGCGAAGCAAACCCGGCCAGGATGGCCGCGCCCGCAAGTCCGAAAATTGCGGCCGTCGCCACTCCCACCCGCAGAAAGCTGAGTCTGAGCAACGCCGGCAACGGCGTAGTCTTGTTAGAAACCTCGTCCGCCGCGTCTCGGCGAAAATAATCCAGCAGCCCGCGCACGGTTGCGATCCGTCCCACCGAGGCGGCCACGATCCACAGCACAGCCAGCAAGAGTGTTGCCAGCAAGCCGGCGATCACGGCGCGGTTCAGGCTTCCACGAAAAATGCGCACGATCGCTTCCCCGACCAGGTAGGGCTGCCGGGTCCGCAGAAAAAGCAGTTCGCCGTTGGTGACGGGCAGCGTGTCTAGATATTCAAACAGGCCGAACAGAATCAGCGCAGCGGCGGTTGCGCCCGCCGTCCAGCGCCACATGATTTCCGCCATCGTCAGCGACGGCCGCCGGAATGCCGCGCGGAATCCTTCGGCGGTAGGAGAGTTGGCCATGAGTCCTCAGGATAACGCATTCTTGTCATCCATCCCTACCCGCTGTCATTCTGAGCGCAGCATCGGCCCCACGAAGTGGAGCCGATGCGGAGTCGAAGAATCCCTTTCACCTTACCGAGAAGTGGACGCCGCGGGGAGTTCTCACAATGCAAACTTCGATCGCCAATGCATGGGAGAATTTCTCGCATGGCGGACACCGTAGTCGAGGCAGGGATCCTTCAACTGCGCGGCTTCGCGTTCGCGAGCGGCCACTTCGCTCAGGATGACAAGGCCTTCACTTCACCACGATGTTGACCAGCTTGCCGGGAACATAAATCTTCTTCACGACTTGCTTGCCGGAAATCAAGACCTGAACTTTCTCGTCGGCGAGCGCGCGAGCGAGAACCGTTTCTTCCGTGGCATCGGCCGGCACCACAACGCGGCTGCGCAGCTTGCCGTTGATCTGCACCGGAATTTCGAGTTCCTCTTCCTTGGCCAGCTCAGCGTCAAACTTCGGCCACGGCGCCTTGAGCAGATTCCCCGTCTCGCCCAGCATCTCCCAAAGTTCATGGGCGAGATACGGCGCAAACGGCGCGAGCAGCAAAGCAAGGTTGCGCTGCACGTCAGCCAGAAATGCGATAGGAACTTCATCGCGGGCAATCGCATCTTCCGCGCCATACAAAACGTTCACCAGTTCCATGATGGCCGACACGCAGGTATTGAAGTGCCACCGTCCCTGAAAGTCGTCGCTGACCCGCTTGATGGTCTGGTGCAGCTTGCGCTGGATGGCCCGCGCCGCAGGTGGCAACTCGGCCGGCACCGCCTTGCGCCAGTCCGCATGCTCAGGCCGAGCATTCCTCACCACAAACCGGTACACCCGCCCCAAAAACCGCTGAATGCCTTCCACGCCCGAATCCTGCCAATCGAGATCGCGGTCAGGCGGCGCGGCAAACAGCACGTAGATGCGCGCCGCATCGGCGCCGTAGCGCGCGACCATTTCGTCGGGCGAGACCACATTGCCGCGGCTCTTCGACATGGCCGCGCCCTGGTACGTCACCATCCCTTGCGTAAACAGCCGCTCCACCGGTTCCGCGTTGGTAATCAATCCCATGTCGCGCATCGCCTTGGTCCAGAACCGCGAGTAGATCAGGTGCAGAATGGCGTGCTCAACTCCGCCAATGTATTGATCAATCCCGCAGTCGCCAAACCAGTACTGCGCGGTCTTGCTGTCGAACGGCGCGCGGTCGTTGCGCGCGTCGGTATAGCGATAGAAATACCAGGACGAATCGACGAAAGTGTCCATGGTATCGGTCTCGCGCCGCGCCGGCCCTCCACATTTTGGGCAAGTCGTGTTCACGAACTCGGGTACGCGGCTCAGCGGCGAGCCGCCAGTCAGAGTGACGTCCATTTTCTCCGGCAGAATCACCGGCAAATCTTTTTCCGGAACCGCGACAATGCCGTCCTTCCCGCAATAGATCATCGGAATCGGCGTGCCCCAGTAGCGTTGCCGCGAAATTCCCCAGTCTTTCAGGCGATAGGTGACCGTCGCTTTGCCAAACTTGTGTTCCTCGGCGTACGCGGACATTACCTTGATTGCTTCGTCGCAGGCCAGACCGTTGTATCGCCCGGAATTGATCACCATGCCGCCGTGCCCGACGAACGGCAGCACAGGCTCGGCAATGGTTTCGTCCGGATCGTTCGTCATGGGCAAAATGACCAGGCGGATTTCGAGACCATACTTCTTGGCGAATTCATGATCGCGCTCATCGTGCGCTGGAACGCTCATGATGGCGCCCGTGCCGTAGTCCATCAAGATATAGTTGGCGACCCACACCGGCACCCGCTCGCTGTTGAACGGATTGATGGCATAGCGCCCGGTGAACGCGCCGTGCTTTTCAATCTCGCCGATATCGCCGGCTTCTCTGGCCTTGCGCTGTTCGGCAATCAGTTCGTCGACTTTCGCACGCAAGCCGGGGTCCGCCGCCGCGAGGTCTTTCACAATGGGATGCTCCGGCGCAAGCTGCACCGAGGTCGCGCCGAAAATCGTGTCCACGCGCGTGGTGAAAACCTGGATCGTCGATCCCGCCGGCCCGAACCCGGTATGGTTCTCGGCGTAATCCAGTTTGAAATCAACCAGCGTGCCAGCGCTGCGGCCAATCCAGTTGCGCTGCATGGTGCGGACTTTTTCCGGCCAGCCCGGCAGCGTATCGAGACCGTCCAGCAACTCGTCGGCATAGGTCGTCGTGCGCAAAAACCACTGCTCCAGCTCGCGCTGCTCGACCAGCGTGTCTTCGTGGCGCCAGCAGCATCCGTTCACTACTTGCTCGTTGGCCAGCACGGTGGCGCATTTCGGGCACCAGTTCACTCTGCTCTTCTTGCGATACGTCAGCCCGCGCTCGAAGAGTTTCAGGAAGAACCACTGATTCCAGCGGTAATACTCGGGCAGACAAGTCGTAACTTCGCGCGACCAGTCGTAACCGAAGCCGAGGCGTTTCATCTGCGCCTTCATGTTGGCGATATTGCCGAGCGTCCACTCGCGCGGCGGAGTGTTGTTCTTGATGGCCGCATTTTCCGCCGGCAAGCCGAACGAATCCCAGCCCATGGGATGCAGCACGTTGTAGCCGTTCATCCACATGTAGCGAGCCAGCGCGTCGCCAATGGCGTAGTTGCGCACGTGCCCCATGTGCAGCACGCCCGAAGGATAAGGCAGCATCTCGAGTACGTAATATTTCTTCTTGGCGGACTTCGGCTCCGCTGCATACTGCGCCACATCCTGTTGCCAGCGCTCGAACCACTTCATCTCCACGCGCTGCGCGTCATAGCGCTCGTCGTTCGGACGATCGCCTTGCAAACCCCCGGCGCGGATCATGGTGGCTTCTGCTTTTTCTTCGTGCGGCATAGAGGATCGTGGCGTATTGAATGAACCTTGATTCTACAACGGGAGATTGGAATCTGCTCCGTTTGCTGTGCAGGCGCTGCGAACGGTAGACTTGAAGCAGAAATGCGAGGCAGGGTGAACTTATGCTAGTCGTCATGAAGGCGCAGGCCACCGACGAACAGGTGCGCGCCGTTTGCCAGAAAATTGAGAAGCTGGGCTATCGCGCCCATCCTATGCCCGGCGCAACCCGCACCGCCATCGGCATCACCGGCAACAAGGGCGAAGTCGAACACGGCACGCTCGAAGAAATGGCCGGTGTCCAGGAAGTCATCGCCGTCTCCAAACCCTACAAACTGGTCAGCCGCGACGTGAAAGAAGACAACACGGTCATCACTTTTCCCGGCACCGCTGCCACCATCGGCGGACCCGGCCTGGCGATCGTCGCCGGCCCCTGCGCCATCGAAAACCACGACCAGGCCTTTGCCGTGGCCGAGCGCGTGCATCGCGCCGGAGCGCAGTTTTTTCGCGGCGGCGCCTACAAGCCGCGCACTTCGCCTTACTCCTTTCAGGGACTCGGCGAGGAAGGCCTGCGCATCATGGCCGAAATCCGCCAGCAGTTTGGCATGAAGATCATCACCGAAGCCATTGACCACGATTCGCTCGACTTGGTCGAGGAGTACGCCGACGTCATCCAGATCGGCGCCCGCAACATGCAGAATTTTTCTTTGTTGAAACGTGCCGGAAGATCGCGCAAGCCCGTTCTACTGAAGCGCGGCATGGCGGCCACGCTGGAAGAATTCCTCATGGCTGCCGAGTACATCCTGAGCGAGGGCAACTACAACGTCGCGCTCTGCGAACGCGGCGTGCGCACCTTTGCCGACCACACCCGCAACACGCTCGACCTCAGCGTCGTGCCCGCCGTGCAGCGCCTCAGCCATCTGCCGATTCTGGTCGATCCCAGCCATGGCACCGGCAAGCGCAACAAAGTCACGCCGCTGTCCCGTGCCGCAGTCGCCGTTGGCGCCGACGGATTGATGGTCGAAGTTCATAACCAGCCCGATCAGGCCATGTCCGACGGTCCGCAGTCGCTCTTCCCCGACCAGTTCGACGAATTGATGACCCAGGTGCGCCAGATCGCCGCCGTGGTCGGAAGAACGGTCCCGGCGATCGGGACGCGGGAGACAGTCGCAGTCAGCAAGTAGAGTCGAGGGACAGGGAATGCGGGTGCCCCATATCTCGCGTCTTTCTGCGAGATGTGGGAATCTCGTGCACCTTTTTATGTGGAACTGCGTTCTTTCATAAGATCACGACCGAATTTCTTCTCCATGAGTGGAGCATGCCATGAAAAACCCGCGAATATCTCTTGCCGGGACGTGGCTGTGCGCGACTCTCGCCGCATCGGTTCTCGCCAGCGTCGCCGCGATGGCTCAAGCCCAGACTGTTCCCGACAACAACGCGAGCCCTTCGTCGCGGCCAAGATTGCCGATGACCGCAGTCAGACTCCCCGAAGTCCTGAGCGACTCCATGGGCGTGGACTTTACCGCCTACTTCGACGACAGCGTATTGCCCGCCGTTCGTCAAAACTGGCACGCCGTGGTCCGGCAGAAGGGCCTCGCGCCCTCTCCCGCTTGGAAAATAGTTGCCGAGTTCGCGATCCTGAGGGACGGCAAGCTCACCGGCCTGAAGTTGGCGGAAAGTTCTGGCGACCCAGACGCCGATCAGGCGGCCCTGGCCGCGATTACGAGCTCGGCCCCCTTTGCTGCCTTACCCGCCGAATTCAAGGGAGACTCCCTCGCACTGCGCTGTCATCTCGATGTCTTTTCCCCCCACACGAACACGGGTGACGCAAGGCCCCCGCGACTCATCCACAACGTCGCACCCGAATTCAGCAGTGAGGCGAGGCGAAAGAAGATTGAGGGCGTCGTAACACTTTCGCTGGTCGTCGACACCGACGGCCTGCCCACCGACGTCCAGGTTGTCAACCCGCTCGGCCACGGTCTGGACGAAAAAGCAGTCGAAGCGGTGCAGCAGTGGAGGTTCCAGCCGGCCACCAAAGACGGCAACCCGGTCGCCATGAAAATCAACGCGCAAGTCAATTTCCACCTGTATTAGAAACGACGATGATTACGAACCTCGACCCGACGCCGCTCTGGTAATCTTCCTCTTCAGACCCCAATGCTTTATCGCGTCAGGCCCGGTTATACTCATTTTCCGGAGGCCGCAGTGATCCGATCCCGGCCCACAACGTGGCAGAGGTTCGCCACCCTGACGGCAATGCTGTCCGGCACTCTTCTTGCCGCGCAGAATTCGAAACCCCTCCTCACACCTCCCAGTCCCGGCCAAGCCATTCAGGATGCAGCCAAGGCGGCGGCTCATGCTCCGTCTCAAGATCGCCCACCGGACCGGACGATCGATACTGTCTATGGCGCGGAAGGCAAGGTGGGCAGCCTCGATATTCTCACCAATACCCAAGGCGTGAATTTCGGCCCGTACCTGAAGGACGTCCTCGCCACCGTCCGCAAGAATTGGTATGCGCTCATTCCTGCGGATTCGAAAACGAAAAGAGGCAAGCTGGCCATCCAATTCGCGATCCACAAAGATGGCAGCATCTCCAACCTGCATCTTGACTCAGCCTCAGGAGATGTTTCTCTGGACCGGGCGGCCTGGGGCGCCATTACAGGATCGATTCCCTTCGAAGCGTTGCCCAGCGAGTTCACGGGTCCGTATCTCCTCTTGCGTTTTCGGTTCTATTACAACCCGAATGCATCCGACCTAGCCGCGTACAAGCCTGCGCCAGCGGTTGCCGACTCGGTCGTGCACGCATCTGTTCTGCAAGACGTCGCCGACTCCAACCCTCCCAAATATCCAAAGAAGGCCGTCAAGAATAAACTCGAGGGGATCGTCCGGATGGATGCCCAAATCGACCCTGACGGCAAAGTCAAAAACATCTACACTTCCGAGGGAAATCTGATCTTGGCCGACGCGGCCTTCCACGCCATCCGGAAATGGCGCTTCCATCCCGCACAGATGAATGGCAAACCGGTCGAAGACAAGGTGCGTGTCAAAGTCGAATTTCGTTTAGACGGCGAACGAGTTCACGCGCAAGTCGTCTCGCCGGAGACCAATCGTGCAGCACAGCTCTCACCTTAAAACCGGTGGATATTTTGTTTATGTGTATAATCAGATAATCTGATTCTATGAAAAAGACACCCATCTCGGTCACCGACGCCGCCCGCAATTTTGCCGATTGCGTGAATCGCGTCCGTTATCAGAACATGACGTTCGTCCTGCTCAAGAATGGCTCGCCAGTGGCCCGACTCGTGCCCACTGACGAAAGACGCTGCACTGGCCGCGAATTGGCCGATGCTCTGCGAGAGATTGCGTTATCGCCGGAGAATGCGAAGGCATGGCGGAAAGACCTGCAGCGGGCCCGCAAGATGTTGAAACCTCCGGTGGACCGGTGGCGATAGTCCTCGATACCGATGTCATTATTCGGGACGAAAGAAAAGCCTTCGACCTCAAACGATGGGTGGCCTCGCAGCCAAATGAGCAGTTCGAGGTTGCCGCAATCACCGTTGCCGAATTGTGGCACGGCGCGGAACGCGCCACCGGCGCTTTCAAAGCTGAACGAGACGGATACATTCACAGGATATTGAGTTCGGTTCGCGTTCTTCCCTACACCGAAGCGACCGCCCTAGAGCATGCCCGTGTTTGGGCCCGTCTGGAATCATCGGGCAAGATGATCGGCTATTACAATCTGATTGTGGCAGCAACGGCTTTGGAACACGGGAGCGCGGTCGCAACGTTTAATCAGCGCCACTTTGCCAACGTAACCGGGCTAAGGGTAATCGTGCCGGCCTAACTCGTCCAGTTCCACCTGCGTTCGAAGTGTCGATGCTCTGGCCGGTCTGATAATCTTCTCCTTCCATCACGGTGGCGTTCATCTTGCGCAAACTCCTCTTCATCGCCGTCCTGCTCCCCATCCTGGCCGGCCTCGGCTGGTGGTATTTCCGCGAGCAGTCGCTGCCGGACTACGGTCCGCTCTACCGCGAGTATGCCTATGTCACCAACGGCAAGGGCAACACGGTCAGCGTGATTGACCTGCGCACCTTCGCCTTGGCAAAAACCATCCCCGTAGGCAGTGAGCCGACTGGAATCGCAGCCAACAGCCAGAAGAACCAAATCTACGTCGTCAATACCGGCTCCAACAACGTCAGCGTGATCGACGCCGAGTCCAACACTGTGGTCGCGACCATCGGCGTGCACGGTCGTCCCTACTTCATCGACGTTGCGGAAGACGGCAAGCGCGCCTACGTGGCCAACTCCGGTTCAGCGAACGTCAGCGTGATCGATCTCGACAAGCGGATGGTCATTGGCAGCGTGCGGGTCGGCGCTGCGCCCGGTCTGGCGCGGGTTTCCCCGGATGGTTCCACCGTCGTCGTCAGCAACCGCGGCGACAATACCGTTTCCCTCATCGACGCGAAACTGCTGCGCGTGCGCGCCACCCTGCCCGTCTGCCGGCAGCCGGAAGAAATCGCCATCCTGCCGGATTCAAGCAAGGCGTTCGTCGCCTGCTCCGGCTCGTCGCAGGTAGCCTCGATTCAGTTAAAGAGCGAACCAACACCGAGCGGCGTGAACCAAGGGGTGAATCAAGGGGTGAACTATAAAGACGATCGCCTGCTGGCACTGCTCGACGTAGGCCGCACTCCCGTAAATCTCACGCTCAAACCCGACGGCGGCGAGTTGATGGTGTGCAATTTCGACTCCGATAGCATTTCCATCATCGAGACCGGCAACGACGAAGTCGGCAGCAGCCTGGAGATTGGGCAGCATCCGTCCCGCGGCGCAGTCACGCTCGACAACTCGCGGCTCTACGTAACCAACTTCGGCTCCAACAGCGTGGCCGTCTACGACATTGATATGGGCCGCCGCATCGCCACGCTGACCGTGGGCAGCCGTCCCGATGGCCTCGCGCTCACGCCCGATCAGAATTATCTTCTCGTGCTCGACACTCAGTCCGGAGACGTGACCGTGATCCAGAAACGCAAGGCACGCACGCTGGAGCCCACGGAGTATTCGCTGCTGACTTTGATTCCCGTGGGCATGCAGCCAAATGCGATCGTGGTGAAGGCGTTTATGGCAAGCGGGAAAAAAAAGTAGAAGCTATCGCAGCCCATCCCCGGGCACTTCCGAGCGCCGACCTTCTACGAATTGTCATTCCGAGCACAGCGAGGAACCCGCTGTTTGCCTGCACCGGCAAACGCACGCCAGGCTACACGGCTGCAGGTTTCGCGCACAGCTGATCAAACGCCGCCTTCAGATCAGCCGCAATCGCCGGAGCTTCGCGCCGCTCAATATCGCTGCGCGGCATCAGGTAGACGAGTTGGCCATCGCGCAAAATCCCGATGGACGGCGAAGACGGCGGATAGCCCGTGAAGTAGCTGCGGGCCCGGTCGGTCGCTTCCTTTTCCTGCCCGGCGAAAACGGAATAGGCGCGATCAGGCCGGACGGAATTCTGCATTGCCATGCGCACTGCTGGGCGCATGCTTCCGGCGGCGCATCCGCAAATCGAGTTCACCACCACCATCGTCGTTCCCTGGCGGTTCTTCAGCGCCTGGTCCACTTCCTCGGGCGTCCGCAGTTCCTCGATTCCCAGCCGAGTCAATTCCTCACGCATCGGGATCACCATAATTTCAGGGTACATCGGCATGTTTTTCATTCCTCTTTATCTATTGTAACCCCTGTCATCTTGAGCAAGTTGCCGTTCGAGAATCGAACGGCAACGCAGTCGAAAGATCCCTTTCTCTGAAAAAAACCAGCCAGCGCCGCAGGGAGTTCTCACCCAGAGCCTGGGCGGGCCTTCCCTCGAGAACACCTGTCGTGTTTCATCGTTGTGCGCGCGCGGGCGCGGGGTCCTTCGGCTCCGTAACTTCTTGGCATTCGCGAAGCAGTTACTGCGCTCAAGATGACAACGCTGTGGAGGAAATTGGCCGATGTGTAATATTGAGAGCACCCCATGCAGCTGCAGGAAAACATCCCCCTCGCCCCCCTCACCACCTTCGGCTTAGGCGGTCCCGCACGCTTCTTCGTGGAAGCCGAGTCCGCGAGCGATGTGCAGCAGGCGGCCACATTCGCGCAGTCGAGGAACCTGCCTCTTTTTGTCCTGGGCGGCGGCAGCAATCTCGTCGTCGCCGATAGCGGTTGGCCCGGACTGGTGCTCAAGGTCGCCATCCTCGGGATTGAGCAGCGCCCCGGAAACAACGACGAAGACAAAACTGTTTTCGATGCCGGCGCCGGCGAACCCTGGGACCGTTTCGTCTCGCAGGCCGTCATGGCGCAATGCGGGGGCGTCGAGTGCCTCAGCGGCATCCCCGGCAGCGTAGGTGGCACGCCGGTACAAAATGTCGGCGCCTACGGACAGGAGGTGGCGCAAACCGTCTCCTCGGTCGAGGTCTTCGACCTGCAAGACGGCCAGGTGCGCGAACTCTGCCCCGAGGCCTGCGGATTCCACTACCGCTCCAGCATTTTCAACTCGACCGAGCGCGGACGCTTCATCATACTCCGCGTCGCCTACGCACTCACCCCCGGCGGCGAACCGCATCTCGCTTACGCCGACCTGCAACGGCACTTCGAGGGCCGCGAGACTCGACCCAATCTGGCGGAAACGCGCGAGGCAGTGCGCCACATTCGCGCCCGCAAAGGCATGCTGATCGTGGCGGGAGACCCCGACAGCCACAGCGCGGGCTCGTTTTTCAAGAACCCGGTTCTTTCGGAATCGCAGCATGCCGACCTGGAAAAGCGGGCAGCGGCCAAGGGACTGGCTCTTCCCAGTTATCCAGGTCTGAGTTATTCAGGCCTGACTTCGCAAAGTCTGGAAAACAGCAGGAAAGTTTCGGCCGCCTGGCTGGTCGAGAAATCCGGATTCGCCCGCGGATACGGTTTCGGCCACGTCGGCATCTCGAGTAAACACGCCCTCGCCATCGTGAACCGCGGCGGAGCCACCGCCGCCGAAGTGCTGGCCTTGAAGGATCAAATCCAGCACCGCGTTGAGGAAATCTGGAGCGTCCGCCTCGAGCCCGAACCAGTCATGGTCGGGTTCTAGCAGTCAGTGGTCAGCGATCGGAAAAGTTCTTCGATCTTGTCATTCCGAGGAGCGAAGCGACGAGGAGCCTGCTTCGTCTAGCCAGTACGACAGTGGATTCATGCCGCCAACGGCCCGCCGCCAGCTGTTTCGGCCCTGACCCCCGGCCACTGATTCCCCGGCCACCGATCCCTAACCTCCTGCAAGCAATCCCGCCACGACCGTTCTCTTTGCAGAAATTCCTGAACAAACCAGGCTCCGGACAGGTCTGCATGATTGAGGGCACACGATTGGCAGCGGGAGAGGCGATCCTGAGCGCAGTGGCAGCCACTGATCGTAGTAGGAACGATCGCAGCAGAAACGATCACACTGGTGACGGTCGCAGTAGAAACGAGCGTGCTGAAAATGAGTGCAGCTGGGTGGCGAGCCAAAACGACGTGCTCGATGGGCTGCTGGAAGAACTGGTCAGGCAGCATTCCCGGCTCGCCTACCGCATAGCCTATGCCGTTCTGCGCCGCCATCACGATGCCGAAGATTCGACGCAGGAAACGTTCCTGCGGGTGCTGCGCTACCGCTCGAAACTCGCGGCCGTGGAAGACCCGAAAACCTGGCTTGCCCGCATCGCCTGGCGTGTCGCCGTCGATCGCAGCCGGCAGCGCGGGCAGACTCGGGAGATCGCTCTGGACGATTCTGAAAGACCGGTCGCGGAGCCGGCTTCGTCCGACGCTCCAGCTGACCAGACTGTGCACGACGCCGAGGTCAGCGCGGCCGTCGAGAAGCTGATCGCGGCGCTGCCCGAAAAGCTCCGCCAGCCGCTGATTCTTTCGACGATCGAAGAGATGTCGCCCCGGGAAGTCGCCGCAATGCTGGGCATGAACGAAGCGGCAGTGCGTTCGCGAGTCTTCCGCGCGCGCCAGATTCTGCGGGAAAAGTTAGCCGCACGCACCGGTAAGAAATGAATCGACGGCGCCGATCAGGTTTCGGGAAGGGCACGGCTTTAGCCGTGCCGCAAGGCAAGTAAGGGAAGCTTCTCAGGGGCTCTAGAGGCCGCGTGAGAACTGGTTTTCAGAGAATCGGGTGGAACGAAACGCTAATGCAAGCGAGTTTAGCGCCTGTGGGGCGAAACAGTTTAGCCCAGCGCTTCAGCGCTGGGTAAAGTCGGAAAGCCGCACAAGTCCCGGAGGGACGGCATAAGTTTTCACGTACACTCGCTAGCCCTTGAGGCATCCGGAAGCAGCTACAGGCGGGAACTATGGCAGAAATGCACGAACCTCTCAACGACGCGAAGCACATCGAACTCGACAGCACGCTCGATGCCGCGCTCGCCAGGTACGCAGCCGTCGAGCCCAGACCAGGACTCGAAGAGCGAGTTCTCGCCAACCTGCGGGCCGAGCGGGCGCAGGTTCCGGATCGCTCACGGTGGCGCGTGTACTGCATAGCATGGAGCATGGTCGGAGCGCTCGCGGCAGTGGTCGTGGTGGTAGTGGCCCTGGCGTGGAGATCGGGCAAGCCTTCGCATCCGGTGATAACGGATCATTCTTCCGCCCCGGCGCAAGTTTCAAAAGAGCCGGCGACACTCACTGTGTCGAATGGCGACGTAAATCAAGTTCGCACGGATCCGATTCGTCCGCAAGCGCGTGCGGAGACGCGAAGAACGCCCGTGCCCCATTCTCAACTCAAAGTCGTTATGGCGGAAAATCCCAAGCTCGACCAGTTTCCCTCGCCTCGGCCGCTGACGGAAGAGGAGAAGCTGGCGTTGGATTATGTGCAGCAGTTCCCCGAGGAAGCCTCGTTGATCGCGCGCGCTCAAGCGGCCAGCGATCAGGAGAAAGAATTGAAGAAGAATTTGCAGCCTTCGACGGAACTCCCAGGCAGCGAGAAGCAGGAATAATTCGGCGTTTTCGATATTTCACGGGAGAAAATAAAATGCGCAAAAACACAATTTTTCTAACCATCGCCGTTGCCGTAATGTTGGCTTGCGGAACCGGCTTGAGTCATGCACAGGACAACAGTTCCAAGGCTGAAGTGGAAGCGAAGCCAGTGAAGCTTCCGCCGTCCGCTTACCATTTGGACTTCTCCCTGAATGAGTTGGAGGATGGGAAGAAAATTAACACGCGGCAATATTCGATGAATTTGCTCGCCGTCCCATCGGCGGGGCCTCGTCTTCCGATTGGGTATGAAAAAGACGTGAAAATCGGAACCAGGGTGCCGGTGGAAACCGACGAGGCCAAGATGGCGTACATGGATGTCGGCACCAGCATTTACTGCCAGGTCTTGTCGGAAGACCCCGGAACGATCACGCTGGATGCGCGCGCCGAAGTGAGTAGTCTGGTGTCGAGATTTGAAAAGGACTCATATACGCCCTCAGGCCGAAATCCCATGTTGCGACAGCTTAAGATTGAAGCCAGCAGCGTCGTTACTCTGAGTAAACTGACTAGTCTGGGCGTGGTCGACGATCAGGATTCCAAACGCCAGTTCCAGCTGGAAGTGACAGTGACGAAGATGAGGTAGCTGGTGGGGAGGATCTTCCCCAATTGCTGATTGCTGATTGCTGATTTTTGATTATTGACTGTAGAACTCACAGGCCCATCAGCTTCGACGTTCAATCAGCGATCAAAATCAGCATTCAGCCATTTCGTCAGTCAAACCTGATGGGCGCCGCCCCATTTCGCTAACCAGCCTTTCGGCTATACCTCTAATGAGGACTGTCGAGCGATCCGGCACAAGCGGCGCCTTAAGGTTTTCTATCGGCAATTCTTGCCGCTTCTTGAAAGATTCCTGCAAACATTTTTCGCGTCAGCTTGCCGGTCTGCGTGTTCTGGTTCGAAGGATGGTACGACGCCAGTAATACGTTACCGTCCGGCATCCCGTAACTGGCGCCGTGTTTGAAGACATAAGCTTTCTTGCTCGCCAGCAACCCGCGCCGCTTTACGTAGTTCAGATAGGCGTCGAACCCGATCTTCCCCAGCGCGACCACCACCTTGACATCTTCTAATCCCGCCAGCTCGCGATCCAGAAAATGCGAGCACTCGGCGAGCTCCTGGGGCAGCGGCTTATTGTCCGGAGGAGCACAGCGCACGGCCGCCGTAATATAAAGATCCTTCAACTGCATGCCGTCGTTGCGGTCCGTCGCCGTAGGCTGGCTGGCAAATCCGGTCTCATACAGCACGGGATACATAAACTTCCCGCTCGCATCCCCAGTGAACGGACGCCCCGTGCGGTTCGAGCCATGCGCTCCGGGCGCCAACCCCATAATGAGCACGCGCGCCCGCGGATCGCCGAACCCCGGCACCGGCTTCCCCCAATATTCCCAGTCGCGATAAGCCCGCCGCTTCACCCGCGCCACTTCTTCCCGGTACGCCACCAGCCGCGGGCAGCGCGTGCACGCCACGACGTCGCGGTTGAGAATAGTGAGCCATGACATCCGGTCATTACACCATACCGTCGCGTACCCGCGTGCGAACGAACGACATCAATGATTCCGGTTGCGAGATGAGACCAGCCACTGAGACCGGTGTCCGATCCCGCTCGTTTGACGCTGCTCTCCCTTAGTCTTTACACTCAAGATTAACGGCGTGTGAACAGGGGCGCTCCTTGACTTGGGGAAGCTCTCGGTTACCGCCGGGCCACGCTGGGCCAGATCACGCCGAACAAGATCACGCCGGGCAAGCCGAAAGGGTACAAGTGAGTCCCACAGAAACAGTCGGCGCTAAAGGCGACCTCAAGAACGACGCTAGGCAGGACGGCGTCAAGCGCGAGATTTCGGTCGAAATCCCGGCCGACGAAGTCGCTCGCGAAATGGAAGTCATCGTCCAGAAATATCAGAAAGTGGCGCGCCTGCCGGGCTTTCGCTCTGGCCACGTGCCCGCGTCCATCATCAAGCAGCGCTTCAAAGAAGACCTGAAGAGCGACGTGGTCGAGGCCCTGGTCCCGCGCTACTTCCACAAAGAAGCCGAAAAGCTGGGAATGATTCCCGTGTCGCAGCCCCGCGTCACCGACCTGCACATTCATGACGGCGAGCCCCTGCGCTTCAAAGCCAGCTTCGAGGTCCTGCCCGAAATCGTGGTCGAAGGCTACAAAGAACTGCGCGCCGACCATCCCGAAATCGTCGTAAAGGACGAAGAAGTGGAAGCCGCGCTCAACCACGTCCGCGAACAGCACGCCACCTATACCTCCGTCGAAGGCCGTCCCCTGGCCGACGGCGACTTCGCCCAATCCTCCATGGATGGCAAGCCGAAAAAAGAAGACGACAACGGCACCGCCCAGCCCGTGCGCGTCGATCCGGTCCACATGGACGAAGTCCTCATCGAAATCGGCGGCAAGAACACCGTCGCGGAATTCAGCGCAAACCTGCGCGGCGCTAACGCCGGTGACGAGAAAGAGTTCGAGGTCGTCTATCCCGAGGACACGAGCGACAAGCGTCTCGCCGGCAAGACCTTCGTCTACACCGTCAAGATTCAGGCCATCAAGCAGAAGAACCTGCCCGAGTTGAATGACGATTTCGCCAAAGAACTGGGCGAATTCACCAGTCTCGATCAAGTCCGCAAACAGATTCGCGAGAACATGGAAGCCGAACGCCGCCACGATGCCGAGCGCGAAGCCAAAGATAAGCTGCTGGCCGAACTGGTCAAGCGCAATGATTTCGAAGTGCCGGAGTCGCTGGTCGACCGCCAGATTGACGTTCGCCTGGAACGCGGCCTGCGCGCTTTGGCCGCCCAGGGCATGAAGATGGAGGACCTGAAAAAGATGGACCTTCCCCGCCTGCGCGCCGGTCAGCGCGATCAGTCGTTGCAGGATGTGAAGTCGTCGTTGTTACTGGAACGCGTCGCGGAGTTGGAGAAAATCGAGGTTGGTGACGAGGAGTTCAATCGCGAGATTGAAGCCCTCGCCCAGCAGTCGAAACAGACTCCCGAAGCGGTCTGCGCTCGTTTGACACAGGATGGGGGCCTCGATAGAATTCGCAACAGAATCCGCAGCGAAAAGACCCTCGATTTTCTTTATCACCAGTCCGCGTAGCACAAGAAAGACGCGGACCACTTTCGATCCTCCCCATGCCAGACCAACGTTGCGCCGGGGCGGAGTGTGACAGGTGAACATGAAGCAAAATGATTCGAACAAGAACGACGCACACATGATGCTCGTTCCCATGGTTATCGAGCAGACCGGGCGGGGCGAGCGCGCCTACGACATCTATTCCCGGCTGCTGCGCGACAACATTATCTTCATCGGCACACCCATTGACGACAACATCGCCAACCTGGTGATCGCCCAAATGTTGTTTCTGGCTCAGGAAGATCCTGAGAAAGACATCCAGCTTTACATCAACTCTCCCGGCGGCTCCATCACCGCCGGCATGGCGATTTACGACACCATGCAGTACGTCAAGAACGACGTCATGACGCTGTGCGTCGGCCAGGCCGCCTCCATGGCCGCGTTACTTTTGGCATCAGGCGAACCTAAAAAGAGATTGGCACTTCCGAATTCGAGGATTCTAATACATCAACCGTCTATGGGCGGTTTGTCAGGACAGGCCACCGACATTGACATCCATGCCCGGGAAATCCTGCGCATGCGCGAGATAACTAACCAGTTACTCTCCAAGCACAGCGGGCAGAAGCTGGACAAAGTCGAAAAGGATGTCGAGCGCGACTTCATTATGAACGCGCAGCAGGCTAAGGAATACGGAATCATAGACGATATCATCTATAAGACGGCAAAAGCTGTATGATCGCCCTTCGCGGCTGAACTTCGGCGGCGAAATGCGCGGGACGCACCGGGTTCTGCCGGGACTGCTTCAGCCGGATTCGGTGATACCGGAGAAAGACCAAGGAGTAGAGCCGAGTGAAAAACAAGTCGGGCTCCGACGAGATGCTTCGCTGTTCGTTCTGCCACAAGTCGCAGGACGCCGTCGCCAAACTGATCTCGTCGCCCAGCGATTATCCCCGCGCCTACATTTGCGACGAGTGCGTCGCCGTCTGCAACTCGATTCTCGAAGACGATCGCACCGCAACGCCCCAGGCCACCACGCCCAACCAACTCCCCAAGCCCCAGGAAGTGAAAACCTTCCTCGATGAGTACGTAATCGGCCAGGAACAAACCAAGAAGAAGCTGGCCGTCGCAGTCTACAACCACTACAAGCGCATCTTCATGAACCGCCAGAAAACCGGCGACGGCATCGAGCTCACCAAGTCGAACATCATGCTGATCGGCCCCACCGGCACCGGCAAAACGCTGCTGGCGCAGACCCTGGCCCGCATGCTCGATGTGCCCTTCGCCATTGTCGACGCCACCACGCTCACCGAAGCCGGTTATGTCGGCGAGGACGTCGAGAACATCATCCTCAAACTGCTGCAAGCCGCCGACGGCGACGTAAGCCGCACCCAGACCGGCATCATCTACATTGACGAAGTCGACAAGATCGGCCGCAAAGACGAGAACCCCTCGATCACCCGCGACGTTTCCGGCGAAGGCGTCCAACAAGCCCTGCTTAAGATTCTCGAAGGCACTATCGCCAACGTTCCGCCGCAGGGCGGCCGCAAGCATCCCCACCAGGAATTCACGCCCGTCGACACCACCAACATCCTCTTCATCTGCGGCGGAGCCTTCGTCGGCCTCGACAAAATCATTTCCCGCAGAATGGGCAAGAAGGCCCTCGGCTTCAAGAGTAGCGAAGACGCGGACAAAGAAGAGACGGTCACCTCCAGGAAACGCACGCAGGAGTTGCTCACCGAAATCCAGCCGGAAGACCTGATCAAGTTCGGCCTGATCCCGGAATTCGTCGGCCGCCTGCCCGTGGTCGGCATGCTCGAAGATCTCGACGAGTACGCGCTCATCGAAATCCTCACCCGCCCCAAGAATGCCATCGTCAAGCAATACCAGCGCCTGTTCGAGTTCGAGAATGTCCGGCTGAAGTTCAACGACGAGGCCCTGCGGGCCATCGCCCGCCAGGCCATGGCGCGCAAAGTCGGCGCCCGCGGCCTGCGCATGATTCTCGAAGAACTTATGCTTGACTTGATGTTCAACCTGCCCAGCCAGAAAAAATTGAAGGAATTCGAAGTGACCCGTGAAATGGTGGAGAAACGCAGTGCTTCCTTCGCCACCGTGATGGAAAAAGCCGGGTAGGCATCGTTCGAGAATAACGTCCGGGAAATAACGGCCAAGTCATAATGGTCAAGCCCTAACGAGAGAGACGGCCTAAGCATCGTCTCCCGCCATATAGTCAGTAAGTGCCATGTCGCTGGACCGGAAGAGCGCGGTAGAATAGCAGGGTACGCGCAGTTGGTTCTGTTGGCTGTTATCCCAGGGAGACTCAGTGACCACATCTAAGGAAAAGTTCGAATCCAGGAAGCTGCCCATGATGCCCATCCGGGACGTGGTCATCTTCCCCTTCATGATGACTCCGTTCGTGGTGGGCCGCGAATCGAGCGTGCGCGCCCTCGAAGAGGCGCTGGCTGCGGACAAGAAGATTTTCCTGGCCACCCAGCACGACGCCTCCATCGACGAACCCAAAGCCAACGAAATTTACCAGGTCGGCACCATCGTCAACATCGTGCAGAGCCTGAAACTGCCTGACGGCAATATCAAGGTCCTGGTTGAAGGCGTGGAACGCGGCAAGATTCTGCAGGTCGTTGACACCGAAGGTTTCATGCAGGCCACGGTGCGCGTCGCGCGCTACGGCGCCGAAGCCAATCCCGCGCTCGAAGCCAGCATGCAGCGCGTCACTTCCCTGTTCGAGCAATACGTAAAACTCTGCCAGGCCCTGAACTACGAGACCATGATTTCGGCCGTCCGCATGGAAGATCCGGCCAAGCTGACTGACGTCATCTCCGCCAACCTGCAGCTCTCCATTGAAGAAAAGCAGGAACTGCTGGAAATTTTCGATCCCGCTGAACGCCTCACCCGCATCGCCGACGTGCTCGATATCGAGATCGAAAAACTGAACGTCGACCGCACCATCCAGTCGCGCGTGAAGCGCCAGATGGAAAAGGCGCAAAAAGAGTATTACCTCAACGAAAAAATCAAAGCCATCCAGAAAGAACTGGGCCGCGGCGAAAAGAGCGAATTCGACGAACTGAAAAAGAAAATCGAATCCGCCGGCATGCCCAAGGACGTCAAAGACAAAGCCCTGCAGGAACTCAAGAAACTGGAAGCCATGCCCCCCATGTCGGCCGAGTCCACGGTTTCGCGCAACTATCTCGACTGGCTGCTGGCCGTTCCCTGGAAGAAGCGCTCCAAAGAAATCCGCAACATTACCCGCGCCGAAAAAGTTCTCAACGAAGATCACTACGGCCTCGAAAAAATCAAGGAACGCATCCTCGAATTCCTCGCCGTCCGCCAGTTGGTGAAGAATCCCAAAGGTTCGATCCTGTGTTTCGTTGGCCCTCCCGGCGTCGGCAAGACTTCGCTCGGCATGTCCATCGCCAAAGCCACCGGCCGCAAGTTTGTCCGCATGTCGCTCGGCGGAGTGCGCGACGAGGCCGAAATTCGCGGCCACCGCCGCACCTACATCGGCGCGCTGCCCGGGCAGATTATTCAGATGATGAAGAAGGCCGGCACCAAGAACCCAGTATTCATGCTCGATGAAGTCGACAAGATGTCGATGGACTTCCGCGGCGACCCATCCGCCGCCCTGCTCGAAGTGCTCGATCCCGAACAGAACTTCATGTTCGTCGATCACTACCTCGACGTTGAATACGATCTCTCGCAAGTCTTTTTCGTGGCTACCGCCAACGTGATGCACACCATTCCACCGGCACTGCAGGACCGCATGGAAGTGCTCCGCCTGCACGGCTACACTGAGCAGGAAAAAGTCGAAATCGCCAAACAGTTTCTGGTCAAGAAACAAATGCTGGCCGCGGGCCTGTCGGAAAAGAACATCAAATTCACTGACGAGGCCATCACCGGCCTCATCCGCTCCTACACCCGCGAAGCCGGAGTCCGCAACCTGGAGCGCGAAATCGGCAACGTCTGCCGCAAAGTCGCCCGCAAGGTCGTGAAGGAAGGCGAGAACTATAACGTCACTGTCACCGGCGAGAACGTCAACGACTTCCTCGGCGTCATCAAGTTCCGCGATACCCTGGCCCACGAGAAATCTGAAGTCGGCCTGGTCACCGGCCTGGCCTGGACTGAAGTCGGCGGCTCCATTCTCAGCACCGAGGCCAGCGTGGTCGACGGCAAGGGCAAGCTCACGCTCACCGGCAAACTCGGCGACGTCATGCAGGAATCCGCCCAGGCCGCCATGTCCTACGTTCGTTCGCGCGCTCACCGCCTCGGCCTGAGCCGCGACTTCTATCGCAATCTTGACCTGCACGTGCACGTTCCCGAAGGCGCAATCCCGAAAGACGGGCCCTCGGCCGGCATCACCATCGCCACTGCAATTTCCAGCGCCCTGAGCAAAATTCCCGTGCGCCGTGACCTGGCCATGACCGGCGAAATTACGCTGCGCGGCAAGGTGCTTCCCATTGGCGGCCTCAAAGAAAAATTGCTGGCCGCCCACCGCGCCGGCCTCTTCGAAGTCATCCTGCCCAAGGACAACGAAAAAGACGTAGCCGAAGTCCCTGAAAATCTGCGCAACGCCATGAAGTTGCACTTCGTCGAAACCATGGATCAGGTCCTGGCCATTGCCCTGGAATCTCCGCTGCCAAAGCAGTTGGATGAAGAAGCCACGCAGCCCATCGCGCCTTTGACCTCCACCACCGGCGAGAGTCCGGCAGCCCACCAGTAGCCGTTTGGTCGATTCTTGCCTTGGCGAGGGCCCGCTCTGGAGCGGGCCTTTAGCTTTTAGTTCGCTGCGATTTCTTTGACCATGTACTCGCCCGTCGCAGGGATCCAGGCAATTTTCCGGCGCAGCAAAACTCGCGGGGAAACGTCACCCTGCTCTCCACTCTTGCCAACTTCCACCTCTTCGTTGCAAACTTGACCATGAGGGTTCTCTCCCGCTTTCTGGCGGCCGCCACCGACGCCGCCCACTTCCCCGTTCCCACCCTGCCCGAAATCGCTTTCCTCGGCCGCTCCAATGTGGGCAAATCCAGCCTGATCAACTCTCTGGTCGGCACCAAGCTGGCCCGCACCAGCTCCACCCCCGGCCGCACCCGCAGCATCAACTTCTTCGAAATCCGCTGGCCCGGAAAGCCGCACCCCGAGCTGATCTTCGCCGATCTCCCCGGCTACGGCTACGCCAAAATTTCGCGCGAAATTTCGCAGGAATGGCCAAAGTTCATTGAGCCTTATCTCAACGACCGCCCCACCCTCAGCCTGTGTATCGTGCTCGTCGACGCCAACGTTCCCCCGCAACCCAGCGACCGCCAATTGCTCGATTTTCTCAACGCTTCCGATCGTGAGTTCCTCGTCGTCGCCACCAAAAGCGACCGCCTGTCGAATAACCAGCTGCACGCTGCCCTGCGCACCCTCACCCAGGAATATCCCGCCGCCCGCCTGCTTCCCTTCTCTTCCAAAACCGGCGCCGGACGCGAAGAACTGTGGAAGCAGATCCGCCAGATCGCCCAACCCATCCCACCCGCCGAAACCTCCTCCGACGCGCCCCTCGATTAGAAATCTGTCGCCGAGCGCGTCACGAAGCCTGTTCCATTCGTTATGATGAAGCTGCACAGGCATGGCCTTCTACCTCATCACCGGCATCGGCGGCTTCATCGGATCCTCGCTGGCCCGCGCTCTGCTCGCCCGCGGTGAGCAGGTCCGCGGCGTCGACAACTTCTCCACCGGCAGGCTCGAAAATCTCGCCGAAATCCTCCCTCGCATCGACTTCCGCGAAGCCGACATTCTCGACCTCGACGCCATGCACGCCGCCTGCGCCGGAGTGGATTTCGTTCTTCATCAGGCCGCGATTCCTTCCGTACCCAAATCCCTTCTCGATCCCCTGGCCAGCAACCGCGCCAACATTGACGGCACCGTCAACGTGCTCGTCGCCGCGCGCGACGCCAAAGTAAAGCGCCTGGTCTACGCCGCCTCATCGTCGGCCTACGGCGACACCCCCACCCTGCCCAAGCACGAGGCCATGAGGCCCGATCCCATTTCGCCCTACGCCGTCGCCAAGCTGGCCAGCGAACACTACCTGATTTCTTTTTACCGCTGTTACCAGCTCGAGACTGTCGCCCTGCGCTACTTCAACATCTTCGGCCCGCGCCAGGATCCTTCATCTCAATACTCCGGCGTGCTCGCCAAGTTCATCACCCTGATGCTGCGCGGCGAGCAGCCCGCCATCTACGGCGACGGCGAACAGAGCCGCGACTTCACTTACATCGACAACGCCGTCGAAGCCAATCTCCTCGCCTGCCAGGCTCCCGCCGCCCGCGCCGCAGGACAAGTATTCAACGTCGCCACCGGCCGCCGCGTTACCCTCAACGAAACTTTCAAGCTGCTGCAGGGCCTGACGTCATACTCCGGCCAACCCAACTACGGCCCCGAGCGTGGCGGCGACATCAAACACTCCCTCGCCGACATCTCCAAAGCCGAAGCCGCCCTCGGCTACCAACCCAAAGTAGATTTCGAAGAAGGCCTGCGCCGCACCGTGGACTGGTATCGCGGGAAGTGAGTACGAGCGCCGGACTCTGAATGGTATGCCCTCGCGAAACCGCGGTAGTGGCTCGATTTGAAAAATTTACTCGCGCGCTTGTCATCCTCAGGCCGGCAACAGCCGGCCGAGGGACCTTGCGTGGGCCAATGCCATTGATACAGATAGAGTTGAGAAGAGAAGACTGCCCTGGCTTCCTGCATCTCAGGCGAAATCACGCCAAGCTTGACCGATGCGGTTAAAATTAAGCCTATGGCCAGCTCATCGAATGCGCCGGACTCGAATACCACAGACCCTGCCCGACAGGTGCCACCCTCGTTCGGAACCGGCCATTTCCTGTTCGTACTCCTCCTCGCGGTCCTCTTTTTTATGCTCGGCCACAGCATGGTGCGCCACCGCTTCTTCCAGGGCAGCCGGGTTCACCGCAACGGTTCCATCGGACAATAGCGCCGAAAGAAAAGTCCAAGCCGCGCCCGCGAATGATGCCAAGTGGTAAGTCCGCGATGGCGCTCAGAGCCCGTTAATGAGGGCAATTCGGACTTATCGCCAGCTAGCCGCGACGTGCAAGTATTGGTGCTGTCTTAACTTGTCTTTTTAAGACAGGACCCAAGTATTTGCACAATTGACAACCGGGTAGCCATGGCAAATAATCCCAGCGCATTCAGATTCGGTTGCTCATCCTATCTCGCCACCGAACAGGCCCCATACCTTTCCCTAGGGTTGCTGCAATCGCCTTGCATTACGACAGACCTTATGACGGACCGTCCAAGGACGGAAACAAGAACTACTGTCGGGACAACTCAGCTCCACATCTTTACATCCGGTGCGATTGGCCGGTTTAACTTTCACCCGGCATGAGCCGGAGGAGGCACTATGCCAAAGCTCAAATTTAGGAAAATTGCATGCGTCGTTGCAGTATTGTGTGCCGCAACCGCGGCAGCTCAGACTTACACAGCGCTCCATACCTTTGAAGGCATAACAGGTCAAAAAGATGGAAAACGCCCACTCGGAGCTTTGATTTGGGGCCCGGGAGGCACACTATACGGAACCACCCAGTCGGGTGGTGGGGTACTCAACAATGGAACGGTTTTCTAGGCATCTCTGTCGGGCCAGGAATCTGTGTTGTACAGTTTCCGCGCGGCACCGGATGGAAACGCACCTCAAGCCGCACTGGTCCTCGCACCAGACGGTACGTTGTACGGCACTACGAACAAGGGGGGCTCTGCAGGTTATGGAACTGTATTTAAACTCGCAGAAGTGAACGGTACCTATCAAGAGACTGTTGTGTATTCGTTTCAGGGAGGAAACGACGGAGCTTCTCCTTCGTCTGCTCTTGTCCTCGATGCGGCTGGAAACCTCTATGGCACTACGGCCTCCGGCGGAGGAGCCGGCGGTGGAACAGTCTTCAAGATCGATACCACCGGCCAAGAAACCGTATTGTATGCCTTCCAGGGCGTTCCTGACGGCGCGTATCCGTTTCGCGGCCTTATCGAAGACTCGTCTGGGAACCTGTACGGCACCACCACAGCCGGCGGAGTTTACGGGGCTGGAACAGTTTTCATGTTGAATGCGAGCGGGCAGGAGACCATATTGCATAGCTTCGCCGGATCTCCAGACGGCGCCGCCCCCTACGGAGCGCTGTTCCGCGATGCGGCGGGTAATCTATTTGGGACAACTTCCATAGGGCGACAAGCCGGCGCTGTGCTTTGGGTATGGATGTGGAACGGTATTCGAAGTCACGAGCGCTGGGCAGGAAGTAGTGCTTTATAGCTTCGGTAACTGGAGAGATGCAGGAGACCCTATAGGAGGCGTAGTCGAAGATAGTGCGGGGAACCTTTACGGTACCACTGTGGGCAAGAGCTCCGATGAATGCTCCTATTATGAGAGGTGTGGCACAGTCTTTAAGCTATACCCAAACGGGACTCTCGTTACTCTATACCAATTCGACAACTTGAACGCCGCCGCCGAACCCGAAGATTCATTGATCCTCGATGCATCCGGAAATCTGTATGGGACCACTGCCGGTTACGAAGGCAGGAGTTATAGCTATGGAAATGTGTTCGAACTGACGCCCTGATGTGAACCCGGCCAACCATTAGCTTTTTGCAGGGTGCAGCACCGAATTGCCGCTCAGTCCCGGGCGGCTTTTCTTTTTGCATCACGCGGACAGGGCGAACGGCAAATGGCGTAATCAGATGACACACAAAACCTCCGAACAGTCGATCTCCCTCCCGCCCATCGCCAACCTTCCACACCCGCGCCCGAAGCCGGAATCCCCCTCGTTACGTTGGTTATCTACGTCCCCACTCCAGACCTGTCTACAGTGAAACGCATGACACTTTCCTCGATGGTGGTTTCGCGCGATTGGCAGGAAGTCAGTGTTCTGGAATGCATCCTCGGCGGTCTTCACATGGACGTTGCCGTCGAAAACGAACCGCAGCAGGCTCTGGCCCGCATGGCCAAGTCCAAAATCGATGCCATCATCGTGGACTGCGATCTCAATGGCAGCTCGCAATTTCTCCGCGAACTGCAGAGCCAGGACAATCCGCGAACCGTCCCGCTCGTCATTATGGGCAGCCCGCAGTGCCGGCAGAATCTCGACGAAAGCGGCGCGCTCTTTGCCTTCGAAAAACCAATCTCTGTGGAACAGGCCGTGCGCACGCTTTCCGCCGCGCGCAGCATGATTCTTGACGGCCGCCTGCGCTATCACCGCGCCGGCCTCGAAATTCCCGTGTCGTTGAATTGCAAGGGCCAGAAGCCATTGGATGCTTTTCTGGTCAACGTCAGCCAGGGTGGAATGCAGATTCACACCCAGGACGCGGTTGCGGCCGCCAAAGCTCTGCAAGTCTCTTTCGAGTTGCCGGGCGCACGCTCGGAACTGAAGGCCAAGGCGGAAATCGCCTGGCAGGACAAACGCGGAAACATCGGTATCCGTTTCGTGAACCTGCCCCAGCACCAGCAACGCACCCTGCAGCTCTGGCTGGCCCAGCAGTATTTCGCCAACTAGCCTCGTTCGCAGTTACGAAGCACTGTCATCCCGGCCGCAGCCGGAGCGTATGCGACGGCGCAGTGGAGAGCCTGCCCTGAGCGAGGCCGAAGGGGACCTGGGTTTTGCCGGCGCCGCAAAACAAATTGGCGGAAACGCGGCTTCAGCCGGTCGCGAACTTCACCGAAACCGATTCTCCTCCGCATCCATCTCCAATCCCGCAAGACGCGCCAATCTCGCGCCCGGACTCGCCCCTCCGAACCACTGAAAAAATCCCCAATACAGCGCCGCGACGCTCGCCGCGCCCACTCCCGCCATGGTGAGCGGCCGCTGCGGAGCTTCGCGCGTGACCGAAAGAAAAACCAGCGCGAACAGCAACAGCGCGGCCACCATCACCAGCGCATTGATCGTCCAGATGAGGTTGCGGCCGGAGAGCGGCTGCGAAAGCCAGTCCAGTTCCGGCGCCGCCGCATTCTCTGCAATCTCCCGCTCGTAACCAGACTGTTGCAGACGAACCGGCAATTCAATCACCTTCACCGGCGCCGCGGAAACCATCAGGCCATCGCCTTCCTCAGGCGCATCACATCCCGGCCCAGCCGCGGGCAACCCGGCGCCAAACATGGTTCCAGCCCGCTCGGAATGCAGTGAAATCCCTTCCAGCAGGTTTCCAAAAATCCATTCATCGATCTGGCGAGCCAATCGCGGCGGGAGATCCAGAAACCGGATGCCGCATTGCCCTGAGAACGTCGCCCAGGCCACTTCGCCCCGCGCTTCCACGCGCAGCCGTGGATAGCGCAGTTCGAACCGCACCCGTACTTGCTGGCGCGGACGCACCGCCGCAACCGCCTGCACTCCCATGCCTTCATGACTGAGATTGCGAACCACGCCGCCGTTCGCCTGGTCGATCGTGACGTAGGTCAGCGTGCGCAGTTCGTGCCGGTGCTTCACTCTGGCCTGTCGCGCGGAAGATGTTCCTGCGTCCATAGACACGCACCGCCGGAAAATCGGATTCAGCCAGAGCTCTTCCCATGAATGTTATCCCCGCCCGCCCGCGCCGCCTGAGTAACTGTCATGGTTCGGGAACATGGTTCGGGAACATGGCTCAGAACGGGTTTCAGAACATGGTTCAGAACAAAGTGCCGGCGGTCGTGGCGTTGCTAGCGGCGTCTTGGGCTGACGGCATTCCCATCGCGGACGCCGCTTACCAAAGTACATACCCAAAGGGTCATCCCCAGGTAATTGCAACCCGGCCCAAAGACCGATAACTTGAAGGTGAACTGTCCCTCATGGCAACCGTCACCACCAAACCCGACCCTGCCGCTATAACCTCGTTCGCTGGCGCGAGCGTGACTGGTTCGGGTGTGCCCGCGCGGCCGCGCGGACAGAATGATGCAGGATCCTGTAGTCCGTCATCGCAGCCTCATACCGAAGATTCCCAGCGACCATCGCAACACGATGCGCTGCAGGCGCTGCTGGCGTTCTCGGCCTTGCACGACCAGGTGCGGCGCAGAAAGGCGCTGGCCGCGCGCAATCACGACTTCGATGCCGCCGCTCCGGTACCGGAGTTTAGAAACGCCGAGTTTGAACAAGACGAATTGTTCGTCCTCGATGAAGTCCTGCAACTCGTCGCCCAACGCGCCGTAGCCATCACCGGCGCGGACGGTCTGGCCATCGCCCTCGCGGAAAATAATGAGATTGTCCTGCGCGCCGCGGCGGGCGCAATCCGGCCCGATGTCGGCGCACGCATTGACCGCGATTCCGCTTTCTCCGGCGCTTGTTTCCGCACCGCGCAGATCGTCAACTGCGACGATACCGAAACTGATCCGCGGGTGAACCTCGCGGCCTGCCGCAAGCTGGGCGCGCGTTCCATGGTCGCGGTCCCGTTGTGCGGGCGGCGCCGCGTGATTGGCGTGCTGGAAGCGTTTGCCGCGTGGCCTTTCGCCTTTAACGAGAGCGACATCCGCAATCTGAGCCTGCTCGCGGAACTTGTTCTGGGAGCGCTGAAGCCCGAGGACGAAGATCGCTTCGCCGAGTCTGCCCAGGCCGCGGCGACCAAGCTGGAACCGGCTCCGCGTCCACTGCAACCACCCGCCGCAGTCGATCTCCAAGAACTCGATCTTCAAGAACTCGATCTCCAAAGAATAGACCCGCCGAAACTCGAGCCGGCCAAGGCTGTGCTCGCGGCGCAGAACGTGGTCGCACGAGCCGTGCCGCTTGCGCCCGTCGCGGAACCCAGGCCAGTCGCCCGCGAAGTAATCGCCGCATCCTCGAAGCCGATTTCCGATCATCCCGCGATTCTTGGCAAGCCGGCGGAACCGGCCGCGCCGCTCGAAACCTCCGTCGCAGCCGAAACCACGGCCGAGCCCGAACTCGCGCTGCTGCAACCCGAGCTTCCAAAACGCCATCCGGTCCTGCTGAGCCTGATCGTGTTCATGATCATCTGTGCCGCATTCGCCGGCGGAGTCTGGTTGAAACAAACCGCGCAGTTGGGCAACACGATGGTTCACCCCCAGAAAATGCCGGTCAACCCGTCCAGCGCAGACGCCGCGAAAGAACAGACCGCTCCTGCGCCGCCTTCCCCGTCAGCCCCGAACTCCGCGTCCACGAACTCGACCGATGCCAACACCGACGCCGTGTCCGATTCCAGCGCGCCCGATAGCGTGCCCGCGACCTCGCAGGAATTGTCGAAATTCCCGCGTGTCACCGGCATTCGCCACTGGTCGTCTGCCGACTCCAGCACCGTCGTCCTCGACCTGGAAGATCAGGTGCAGTATGAAGCACACCGTCTGGCCGGACCCGACCGCATCTATTTTGATTTGCGAGACACCCAACTCGCTCCCGAACTGGTTGGCAAATCCATCGACGCAGGCGACACCTTCGTGGGCCGCATCCGCGTGGCGCAGCCGGTTGCGGGCATGACGCGCGTCGTTTTAGAAACCAAGGCGAACTCCACCTTCTCGGTGAGTCTCGAGCCGAATCCCTACCGGCTGGTCGTCGAAGTGCGCAAGCTGGGCGCGACTCCCAAGGGCGCGGTGAACCTGTTCCCGAATGCCGCCAACACGGAAAAGAACAAGCTCGCAATCGTGGTTCCGCCTCCGACCAAGGAAGACTTGCAGCTGCGGGCGCGTGTGCCCAGGATGCGCATCGTGGTTGACGCCGGTCACGGCGGCTGGGACCTCGGCACGGTCGGCCGCCGCGGATTGCTGGAAAAAGATCTGGTGCTCGAAATCTCGCAGCGCCTGGGCAAGCTGCTCGAAAGCCGCCTGGGCGCGGAAGTGATCTACACGCGGCCCGACGACAACTACATTACGCTCGACGAGCGCGCCGGCATCGCCAACCAGTCACAGGCCGACCTGTTCGTCTCGGTGCACGCCAACTACAGCGACCTGCCCTCGGCGCGCGGCGTGGAGACCTACTACACGAACTTCTTCTCCGCTCCGGGTTCCAAAGACGTTGACACTCACGCCAGTGCCGGCGCAAAGAACTCGGTCACGCCGGCGCTTTCACCCGCCGACCTGCACGAGCGCATCGAGCAATCGCGGCGGCTGGCGGCCAGCGTGCAGCATTCTTTGTACAGCACGCTCTCGGCGGAAAACCCCGGACTGCGCGACCGCGGCATCAAAGAAGCTGGATTCGTCGTGCTCACCGAAAGTGCGATGCCAGGAATTCTGGCCGAAGTTTCGTTCGTCAGCAGTCCCACCGACGAACAGAAACTGCGCAGCGACGGCTACCGCGAAGAAATCGCCGAGGCGCTCTACCGAGGCATCGCGCGGTATGCGGCTTCTTCACGCGGCGTGAAAGTGGCAAGCGCAGGGAAGTAAGTACCGAGTCCGCGAGTTACGAAGTTCTGCCTGTTCGCCTCCTATTGAAACGGATTCACGATACGCACTCCGTCGATTTCGCGCGCCGGTTGCATGTCTTCCGTGAAGAGGACGCTGCAGCCGGCTTGTTTGGCGGCGCGAAGAATCAAGGCGTCCCAAAAGGAAAAGCCGTGAAGGCGGTGCAGATCGATCGCGGCCAGGATGTCCTCGACTTCGGGCGTGGCCACATCGAACTCGGCAAGCAGTTCGATCTTGCGGCGGGCGGTGCGGACATCCACCTGCAGTTTGCGCGTGACGGTGACGAAATACTCCTGCAGCACCTGCAACGATACGACTCCGGTCTTGGCGCGCCTGTGCTCGGCGACAAGATCGAGAGCGCGCTGCTGCTTCGCAGGGACGGCCTGGTCATCGGCGTAGATGAGGACGTTGGTGTCGAAGAAGCTACGAGCGGGCATTTAATCTTGTCGGGTGTGAATCTCGTCGCGGTTGAAGCGCCAACCGTGCGAATGGCCCTGGCCTGACAGACGATTGAACTCCTCGATGCTGCGCTCGGGATCGTCCCCGCCAGCGACCGTCTGCAGGTAGTCGCGAATCATCTGATTAAGACTCTTGCCGAGGGCCTCAGCCTTCTTTCGGGCGCGAGCCACGAGCTGATCTTCGATGGACAGAGTGACATTCATCGACACATTATATGTGAACACGTATTATGTGTCAATTGTGTGTCTGGGGCGGATATACCTCTCATAATTTTTTTGTACCTCTTCCTTAAAATCTTTGTTTCTGCGAACTTGGCGTATTCGGGTATGGGCGTGCGCGGCAAAATCTTGAGCGGCAATGACTTACAGCTAAAATATTGCCGAATAAGGACTTAGCTTCGGCTTGAAGCTGGCTGGTCCTGGAAGAGCTTTTGCGCATGGAGTCGAGTTTGCGCCTTCTGTATCCTCGGTCAAGGTTGTTCGTCACAATCCGCAGACTTTTTTCTGTGGAAGGCTGTGGAAAAAGGGAGGGCCACCCGCCGACTGTCTGGTTGGGATTGGAGATTGGGGCTTTCCCGCCTACAATATCGCTATGGAAATTTCTCTAGCTCCCGAGGTCGAGGCCAGGCTGGCCAGAATCGCTTCCGAAGCGGGGAAGGCCGCCAACCAAGTGGTGCAGGAATTGGTTGCGAGCTATGTGGACCAGCACGAATGGTTCAAGCGAGAAGTGCAGAAAGGGCTGGACTCGCTCGACGGCGGCAATTTTGTGTCGCATGAGGAAGTGGGCCGGCGAATCGAGCGCATCCTCAGACCCTGATGACGGTTCGCTGGTCTCCTGAAGCCGCAGCCGATTTCGCGGCGATTGTCGAATATATCCGCAAGCAGAATCCCTCCGCAGCCGAACGCGTCGCCGCAAAATCTACGAAGGTGTGGCCGCGCTGGCATCGTTCCCGAATCAAGGACGGTCCGGAAGAATCGAGGGTTCCCGTGAGTTGGTGTTCTCGCCTCTTCCCGATGTTGCCGTGTACCGAGTGAAGGACGACGCGGTGGAAATTGCGCGGGTGCTACAGGGGGCGCAGCGCTGGCCGTGAGGTCGGTCGCGGCGTGCCCGACGGTGGCTCAAGCGAATTCAAAACCTCTCGCCGTAAGCTTTATCTTGCCTACCCTTGCACAGAACGCGAGGATGGTGCGGCCGCGCTACTTTGGCGAGGCGGTTCCCCACCCATCTACCAAGGCTTGGCCGGCATGAAGCTGGTCGGTTGTCATCTTTGAGGTCAATCGCTCTAGAGCCTTATTGCTGTGTTTTTCGCCGCCTCGGCGAGCCAGAGAGTACCACATATAGGCTCTTGGATAGTCGGCGGACGTGTCCTTCCTGGCGATGTGCTCTGCCAGCAGGAACTGCGCGCGAGCCAAGCCTTGGTTGGCGGCCTTCTCAACATAGCCAAGGGCAACCTGTTCGTCCTCGGGAGAAGAAGCATAGTATCTCAGAAAGAAATTGGCGAACTCCAATTGCGATTTGGCGTCGCCCGCCTTAGCCTTCGCACTCAAGTTCGCTAAGTAGTTGTTTTGATTTCCCAGATTGAAGTCCACTTCAACTGCGATCTCTACCGCAACTGGTTTCCCGCCTTTCAGGGCAGGTGAGAATCGCCAGGAGCGAACTGCGTCTATGGCTTTTTCGTCGAGGCCCATGCCGATCGCATTGATGACGTGAATATTCCTCGGCTTGCCGTCGGTCCCCACGACCAAGCCCAGAGAGCATACTCCCTGATACCCGGCGGTGCGAGCCGCGTCAGAAAATTGAGGCTGTGGAAAGTAAATCGCGCGCGGGGGGCTGACGTAACCACCCACTTTCTCGATTGGCTCTGAATCGGTCTGGGACTGCGCGATTAGCGTGGTAACCGCCAGGATGGCTGCGGCCGCAGTCAACATGAGGAAGGCCTTGGAGCGCATATCCATGGGAGTTTAGCACGCGGATGATTCGGTGCATATCCTGACGGCGAGTTGCACAGGTCCTTCGTCGGGCAAAGAACGGCCTCCTCAGGAGTGACAGGGCGTGACAAGCGTTGGATGGGGCAGCCGTTTTCGCGGTGGTGCAGGCTCGGGTGGGCCAGGCCCTTACTTCTGCGGCGTCGCGCTCTCCTTCACATACGCTGCGCTGAGCGTGCCCTTGCTTTTGGCGATCGGCAGGAGGGTGGGATAGAACTGCACGAAGGTTGTGTCGACGGCGGCGTGGGCGGCGTGGCAACTGTAGCAGTCCATGGTGGTCGGGACCATCGTGGCGGTTTTCGCGTCGCCGAAAATGAAGAAGGCCCACTTCCCCGGAAAGCGCGCCTCATCTTTCACATGCGCCTCGATGCCCATGACCTCAGTGCTTTGATAGTTGCCGCTCTGATTGATCGATCCTTTGCCCTGGGCCACGCGGTTTTCCAGCACGAGCACGGTCTTGTCGGGCCAGGTGCCGGTCTCGACGAATGCCTTATATGCCTCAGGATTGACGAAGACACTGTCGAACATGTGATGGCCCGACGCCAGCGAAGGGCTGTAACTCATGTCGAATCCGGTGGTCAGGTAGACCCACTGGCGATAGTTTTCGGGAAGCTTGAGTTGGGCGTCCGCGGTGTATTCGGGCGCCGAAGCGGGCGACGTCGCGGATGCGAGAAAGGCGGCGGAGGACAGCATTACGACCGCAGCCAGCAGCAGGGACTTACTGTTATTCATTGCGCGGAGCACCTCAGCTCTTTGTTCTTTGTTCTTTGCTTCTGGACGGAGGAAGACCTTCACTTCGGCGTTGTCGTCTCAGTCCTTACTTCTGCTGGGGGTGCGTCCTGGCAGCCGGAGGACTCTTTGGTCACGATCTCGTAGCCTTCGGGGGGCTGGAATGTGGTGGGGTCGGGGTCGGCTTGGGTGAGGCTGGTCAACTCGCGGGTAGAGTTGCCGCGGCGCGGATCGCTGGTAATTTCGCGCACGACCAGGCCATCTAATCCAGGAGTAAGGGCCGTCCACCGGTCCGAGGTGATGACCAGGGGAGCATCGTTGCCTTCCGCGCCTTGGGGAATCGTTGTGATGCGGCGCTTTCCACGGGCTTCGATGTTTTGGATCGAATCGGTTCCGAGATCCTCGGAGGTGTATTTCGCCTTGGGGCCGCTGGCCACCACAACGTCGTCGCGGGTGATGGTGGAGCAATGAGCTTCCACCCCAGGAGCGTTCATCTGAAAGACGTGCGCGACTTGGCCCGGCGAGTGCCACATGATCTGGGTTCGGGCCACAGGGTCGAAGACCACGACGTGGGTTACGGGGTGGTCCGCGTTGGTCATCGTGAACGCCGTCAAGCGCCGGCCTTGAGAGTCCAGGGCCTTGAGTTCGGTGGTCTCGCGGGTGATGGTGGTTCCGTCGGCGAGGGCTTGCACGTGCGTGACCTTGTATTCGGCGGTGTAGGGCGTTTTGGCGGCCCGAACAGTAGTTTGTGTGACCGGCCCGTGGTGCGCAGCAGGATTCTGGGCAATCTGGCTTGCGGCCTGGCTTGAAACCAACAGAGCCAATCCGACCGCGGCCAGCAACGTCAGAGCGTGGCCGATGAT
>Ga0302324_100002015_pt1 | contig 48068 bp, 59 predicted proteins | sample Palsa_T0_1_FD_201949 | JGI IMG/M metagenome (GOLD analysis project Ga0302324, IMG submission 201949) | Peat permafrost microbial communities from Stordalen Mire near Abisko, Sweden - Palsa_T0_1 | ecosystem: Environmental > Terrestrial > Soil > Palsa > Peat permafrost | place: Sweden: Abisko...
TTCCCGACCTCGGGGATGACGACCACAATGGGGCTGTACAGTACTACACTGCTGACAAATGATTTCACGGGGCAGATTCCCTCTGACCTTCAATTGCGGATGTATTTCAAGAACTCTGCGAACGGTGAGAATGTAGAGGTTGACCGCATTGAGGTATTCCCGACCGAAGAGCCTGTACTTGAAACGGACGTGATCGGTTCGTACGAAGCCAACTTCGAAGCGTTCGATCAGGTAACCGGCCCGATTGATACTTCACTTATCAACCAGCAGTCGGTGAGATCCTGCTTCACGCTGTTCGATGATCTGTACATCCTGAAAACCGAATCGCTGATTTCCACTCAGGACAACCAGACATCCGAACCGGAAGGGTGGACCCTGCGGACCGTTTCCAACATCGTGGGAACTCCCAGCGTGAATGGTGTGGATTCCGGAGAGGACTGGGCCGTCATCGCTTCTCGTAAAGGTCCCTATGGATTCAATGGCGGGGAACCTGTGCCACTTGGACCTGAGATTCGTTCTCTCTGGAATATGATTAACTGGACGTACGGGAATACTCTCTGGGTATCGAACGACACTGTGAATCGGAGAATCGTGTTTGGTGTTCCCCTGGCGACTCCGAACCAATGGTTGCCACTTGCCCCGGTAAATGCGAACCCGACGACTCCGAATGTATGCCTGGCGTTGAATTACGTGGACGTGAACGGTATTTCTGAGCTGATTGACGAAGCGGTAAGGTCCTCAGCATTTACCGGAAAACTTCTCGCACGGGATAAGTCCCGAAAGTGGACGATCTGGAATATTCAGGCACCTTACGGGGCTCTCATTACTCGACAGGACGGCACCACGCCGATGTTCCTTGGAAATTCAATGGGCACTGGCAAAGCCTACCAGCTCATCGAAGGCTCAACCAACGATGACGGCCTCGCTATCAATGAACTCTACACGACCTACGGATGGGTGACTCCGGAAACCGGACAGGCACTGCAAATGGGAGTCGTACGACATGGATATTATCTTCTGCGCGGAGTGATTGACGGCTCTGGCGCTCTCAGCGTGAAGGCTATCCCAGAAAAACTCAGTTCTCCCTACGCGAGTACGCTGAATCTGACTCTGCCAACGTACGGCGATCTTGAAATGCCACTGAATCAGACCGCATCCAGACTTTATACGCAGTTCAGCACCAACGCGGTGGGAGATAACTTTAATCTGTCACAACTCGTGATGGCGATGCGCTCCGATCCCACGATTCCTGTGCGAGGATCGAACTGATGCCTCTCACGGTCAACAACGAACTCGGTTCAATCAGGCGAATCCCTGTTTTCGGGCGTTTCTTCGTGACGATCTTCCAGAACATCGAAAAAGCGGTGAATAATCTTGGAACTCACGTTGGCGCTGACCCGACAGGTTCACTGCCGCCACCGCCGGTGATTGACGGTGTGAACGTAAAGGCATCCGGTGGGCTGGTTCACATCACACTGACGCATAACGCGCCGATTCGGAGAAATATCCAGTACCATGTGGAAGCCGCCACAGAACCGAACTTTTTAGCTCCTCATCCTTTCGATCTTGGGAGTTCGCGCGTGCTGTTCGCTACCCTTCCGGCAAAGAATGACGCTGGCGATGCTCAAAGTTGGTATTTCAGAGCCTTTCCGCAATACCTTGGAAGTAAGTCACCGGCAGTTCCGACGAATTACGGAGGCGTGTTACCAGCGCCGGTGAATGTCGGTGGAACGGTTCAGCTAACGCCGCTGCAATCGACCGGCAGTGGTACGGCTTCTCCCAATGGCACCCAGGGAGGATGGGGACTTGGGAAGGTTCTTTATCGTCCTGCATTAGGACCAAAACGAGCATGAAGATACGCGATCTAAACTCGAATGATGTGGGGGCAATGGAAATCATTTTCTCACAGTCGCAGCTTCCACCAGAATGCAGGCCTGACACTTCCGACCCTCTGTTTCTGGTTAAGCGCGTAGTGGAAGATGAAAAGGGACGCGTGGGAATGATTGCCGCAGCTAAAGTGACCTCGGAAGTCTGGCTTCTGGTCGATCATTCGTGGGGAACGGCCAAACAGCGGTGGGAACTACTGCAAAACCTTACTCAGGACGTTGCTTCGGAAGCGAAGCGTAAGGGACTTGACCAATTAACTTGTTTTGTGCCTGCCTCTGTAGCAAAATCCTTCGCTAAGAGATTACAGGCGCTTGGGTTCGTTAAGGGCTCATTCATCCCTTTTAGTTTGAACTTATAGGAGCGCCTGTGAAGATTTACCGCTGCCTCACTGTTGACATCCACTCAGGCGAGATTCTTTTCGAGGACTCCTATTCTTACGATGGCCCGGTGATGCTGTGTGACCGTTCGGCAGCAGGACAGGCCGGAGCCGCTGCAAATGCCGCCAAAGGAACAGCCAATACCTACGGAGGCCGCGCCACACAGGAATACGGTTCACTTCTCCCCGGACTTGAACGCGAAGCAAATACCCCGATCGGCTACACGCCCACTGAGCAGAACAACATGCTCGTGGCAGGAGAACAGGGTGCCGGGGGCGCGAATTCAGGGATCACCGGACAGGCAAATCTTACGGCTGGGCGCACACGCAATGCTTCAGGATATGGTGCGGCGCTCGATCAGGCTGCGCGACAGAAAGGCTCGCAGCTCAGTGAGAACGCCCTGAACGTATCGAATAAATCAGCGGAACTCGGCGAGCAGAAGCAGCAGGGCGCCCAGAGGGCCTTGCAGGGATTGTACGGCACCGATACCAGCGGAATGCTCGGAGCGATGGGACTGATACCCCAAGATGTGAACGCGGAAGCCAATGCAGACAAGACGGGCTGGGTCCAGGATCTGACAAGCATAGGGAACATGCTCGCCAATGGAGCTAAGGCAGCTTCTGGGGCAGCGGGCGCAGGCGGATAATGGGACTTTCAATCAGCGATCTCGATGATTTGATGGGCTACGACCCCGTAACCCATAGCGCAAAGGGATTTCCCTCTCTGGCTGGCGCTCCTGCTGGGATGGGGCTTGATGCACCGGCACCGAATTTGCAAAGGCCGCAGGCGACCACGGCAGAGCTTCCTGGCCTCGCACAGGCGAGTGGTCGAACTCCCAAACAGGAAGGGCAGTATCAGTTCAAAGCGGGAATGCCGCAGGTTGAAGCGCCGCCGTTGACTCCCGGTTATTTCCGAGAGAAACAGGCACAGCAGGATTACGGGACCTCGCATCCCTGGGGTTCTCCCATCTCCGAGCATCCGGGATTCGCTGGTAAAGTAGGGCACGCTCTCTCTGTTGCCGGGAATATAGCAGGTAACGTACTAGCCCCAGCCGAAACATCGCTTGTTCCTGGAAGCGATCTGAATAAGCAAAAAGAATCTCAGCGCAACCTTGCCGGAGAAGTGGCGACTGAGAAACCGGATATTGCAGAGCAGGAAGGCGAGATTAAGGAAGCGGTTGCGAGAGATAACGCCGATGCAGCACAAAGGCGCGTGGAAACTCAGCAGGCGGGAGCCGATACGCGAGCTACTGCCGGTAATGCTAAAGATGAGGACATTGCTGATAAGGGCAATCTGACAAAGACAAAGATTTCCGGGGACGAGAACGCCACCAGGGAAGATATTGCCAATAAGGGCATCTATTCCCGTGAAAAAGTTGCTAAGCTGCACGATGATACAGAGAAGCTTATCGCTCAGGAGCGCGAGGCCGGCGCCAACGAACGCGCAGCGATAGCTCAGGACCCGAACAAGCTCACGAACACAATGAAAACGATGAAACAGCAGGCGCAGACCACGCTGCCGGAGATTGACAAGGCATTGACTGAAACTGCACAGGTCAAAGACCTGCTTGGTCCGAGTGCCGGGCGCTGGAACGATTTCATTCAGGGGAAGATTGGTATTTCCGATCCTCGCTTTGCTCACTACCGGGATGAAATCAGTTTGGTGTCTACCGCTGTGACGTTGGCACACGCTCGGGGCCGAATGAGCGGAGAACTTTACAATCACTTCCAGCAGATGTTCGATGCAGGAAAGCAGGACCCGGACAATATGGTCCAGGCGCTCGATGTGGCGAAGGAATGGCTCTCAGATTACGCGAGCATGGGTGACACGCCAGGCACTGCTGCTGGCGGCGGAACTCCTGCACCAGCTGGTGGCGTTCCGTCATTTTCGGACTGGTCTAAAGGGAAGAAATAATGGGAGTCGCGCAGGATCAGGACTTTCTGAACGCACCGTCTGACCAACAGCATGCTTATCTCATGTCTGTTGATAAGGACTATGCAAAGGCTCCTCCCGACCAGCAAAAAGAGTTTCTGCGCTCGGTGAATAATCCTGACCCTGAAACAATGCTTGCGAAGTCTCAGGCGGATGCGAAGACTCAGGGAACTGCACCACTGACAGCCGCCGCTACGGAATCGGGGAAAGGTGCTGATTTACTTGCGAACATTGCCGGGCATCCCTACGCGCCAAAAAACGAGCAGGAAGCCGATCAGCAAATGAAGCAGACGACGCGAAGGATGGGCGAGGGATATTCAGGGCCACTGACTGCGGCAATTCCAGGCCCTGGCGAGGGCGGTTCGCTTCTAGCTCAGGCTGCTAAGGGAGCAGGGGCAGGCGCTGGAGTCGGGGCCTTGGAGCATGGGCTATCCGATGCATGGCGTGGAGAATTGCCAGACGTAGGTGGAACTTTGAAAGCAGCGGCAACGGGTGGACTCATGGGAGCTGTGGGTGGGCCATTGATGAATTATCCTCCGGTCAGGAATGCTTTAGAGAGCGTACCGTTCCTAAGAAAATATCTTCCGCAAGAGGAAGATGAGGTCAAGCAGGCCGTGAGAAACAGGGAAGCAAACTGGATTCCGACAAAAATAAAAGCAGCACCACCGCAGGAAGCTCCTGCGAGAATGGGAGGTTTTAATCCTGGTTCTCCTGACGTGAATGTTATTCCCGAGCCACGTGGAGAATTTGAGGGGGAAGTTCCGAACTATATGGCTTCAGTCCCTAGAGAAGAATTAAACAGGCTCGCTCTTGCCGCGAAGCCCGGAGCTGGGAAGCAATTGCAGCAGCTTGGGAAGCCCGTGATTTATACTCCACGGGGAAGTTATTAAGGAGAGCACATGGCAACGCCACTGGTATTTCAGTCAATCCTGCTTTTCTCTGGCGATATCCCGATCACGATTGCCAACGGCAAAAGCGGCCCGGCAGACAGTTTGTATTTCACTGTTCATCCGGGTGGATCGAACGAGAAGCGCAACCTTGCGATAACGGGCATCGGCACATTCTCTGCGGCAACCATCAACCTGCAATATTCAACGAACGGTGGAGCGACATGGAGCGCTTACAGTACGGCAGACACTGCGTTCGACCTCCATGCGGTCAATCCGGCTATATTCACCGACATTATGCCGAGCTTTCTGTATAAAATCACACTGAGTGCCCTGACAGGCGGCCCGCTGACACTCAAGGCGAGCGTGTCGTGAAGCGACTCCTTGTATTGCTGCTGTTCGCAACTCCGGTTGTCGCTCAGACCGGATATCGTGGAGTTGTACAGACCACAACCGGCCAGGCCGTGGCTGGGGCTACGATTACCGTGTGTTCGTACAGTTCCTCGAACTACAGCACGAGCGGCAATTACAACGGACCGCTTCCCTGCACCACTCCCGTTTCGATTTATGCGGACCCCGGCCTGGCGCATCCAATCTCAGTTTTATTGAGCGATGGGCAGGGAAACTTTTCTTTCTTTGCCGCTTCGGGGGCTTACACCGTCACGATAACCGCGAGCGGAAGAATCAATCCATACGGCTTTGCCATTTCAACGCAGACGGGGCAATCCATCTATTATGCCGGGCCTTTGCCTTCATACGATGCCGTAGCTCATGGCGCGGTCTGCAATGGCAATACGGGTAATGTCGCGACCGACTCTGCCGGGATTCTCGCGGCGATCAACGCAGCAATTGCAGCCTCGCCGGCAGGCGGAATAGTCAACATCGACAACTGCGTCTGGCTGCCACCGAATCCGCTTCCGGTAACGACTGCCTGGATTACTTTGCAGGCTCGAACGGGATTCACTATCACTGGCACAGTGCACCTGCGCGATCTATACAAACTGCTCGGCCAGCCCAATATCGGCGCTCAGTTCACGCAGTTTGGCACGAAGCCCACAGCTCAGATCACCCCGATTCCAGCTTCCATCTCTCCTGTCGTGGAAATGGATAATGTTGCCAGCCAGGGCAACCCTCAGATAGTTCAGAACATCTCCTGCGCGACGACTTTCACAGGCACCTGTTTCCAGGCTGGTACGCCCTCTCTTGGAGTCGCTGTCGATCAATGGATTGATGATATTGCTGTCTCCAATGCGACTACTGCTGTTCCATTCATTCAGTATGGGGGTTTTGGCCTCCGACTGCATGGAGGTTCCTATGCACCGGGGCTGGGTAGCACGAACCCAAGCATCACGCTAACGAGCATCAGCGCATCTGATCCGGTAAGGGATGTTGATATATCAGGCTCTGACGATACTTATTTGACAATAAACCTTCAGGGCATTGAAGTTAACGCCCTACCTGCCGCTAACGGTGCCTGCTCGACCGATTTAGTATTTGACAAGATTTTATACGAGAATGCTCAGACTTCCGGCTATCAGCACATGATTAACCTGGATTCCACATATACATGCTTCCAGGGTATCCGCATTGTCGAGCCGATAGTTTCCGATCCAGTCGGTGTCGCTGCAATTTTATCTACCGGATCAGGTGCCCAGGCGATTCTGGATGTGGAAGTCTGGCTCCCCGCCAACCCGGTAACCACCAGCGCCCCGATTTTCTCCGGCACAAAAGCAGTCAGCGGAATTATTCACATGGCGGGCACCGCGACGACAGCCAACCTCGGAACCGGAGTCAACTGGGGCGGCATTATCCTGGACGGGAGCGGAATCTTTTACGCGGGCGGCAACGATTGCGCAGCAGGAGGCTTTTGTGGAATATTCGGTGGCCTGTACGATGACGCAGACACAGCTGCGAGCTGGAACATTTACAAAAGCATCCCGAATCCAACTCTCGCAAACCTGTCGCTGAATCAGCGGACCAGTGAAACGGGCGACCTCCTTGACTGGAAAAATTCCAGCAAGAGCATTTTGGGGCACATTGATGCGGGTGGCAACATGCTGGCCCCATCCTACCGTGCCCCGTTGACGACTCCATCCAGTTCCTCAGCAACCTGCGTTGCCGGGGTTACGGCCTGGGACGCCAATTATGTTTACGTTTGCACGGCAACGAATACATGGAAGCGCACGGCGTTAACGACATTCTGAGGATCAACATGAAAAGACTATTACTTCTCGCGTCACTGCTGTTCTTCGCTCTGCCCTGCTTCGCACAGCAGCAGCTCCCGATTGTCAACGGACAGGTCACGGTCAACCTCCAGCAGGGGTTTATTTCCTTTGCGGTGATCCTGAATGCCAACGCAACTGTGACATTCACGAATCCTAACCCTGGACAGGTAGTGACGCTGATCTTCACGCAGGATAGTTCCGGAAATCGGACGGTGAGCTGGGCAGCGAACATCCATAACACTCCAACGATCAGTTCGACCGCAAATGCCACGACTGCCGTTAATTTCGTCTTCAACACCAATTCAAATTCATGGTCCGGTATTACAGGCGTTGGCGGTGGTGGGGCAGGTAATCCGGGAGGTTCAAGCACCCAAGTCCAGTACAACAATGGCGGTGTCTTTGGGGGTATGGCAGACCTGACTTATGTAAGTCACACGATCACGCTGGGGGCATCCGGGATATTTGCGATTACGGCAGGCGGAACAATCACGGGCATCACTGCCGCGATGATTCCCACGCTTAACCAGAACACAACCGGGACCTCCGGTGGACTCTCAGGTTCTCCGGCGATCACGGTAAGCTCATGTACCGGGTGTGGCAGCGGCCCCGGCACAGGAACCCAATATGAGCCTGCTTATTGGGCAACGACTTCGACACTGGGCAGCGCGAGCTTCGCCACCACGCCCAATGGCGTCCCTCAAGTTCTCGTAATGGTTCCTTCGGGAAGCGCACTAACTGCGCCCGTGGGAGCATTGCCTGGCGTCGTGACTCGTGTGGTCGGAGGCACCACGTCAACCGATACCATCGTGAGCGTCGATTGCAGTCCTGGGCGCGTGGCTTATCAGGGATCGGTAGCCGTGGCCGTCACATTGCCAACAGCTACCACATTAGCTGTTCCGAGTTGCGTGTTCCGCCTGACGAACACGACCAGTGGTTCAGCGACGGCAGTTACCGTGACGCCGACAACGTGGACCGTAAACGGTGGAGCGACTTTGGTTATCGCTCAGGGTCGCGCCTGCACCATGTATGTTGACCCTGCCGGGAGCGCCTGGGACGCAGACTGCGCCGACCTGCCGATAGTCGCCGGGACGAACGTAACGATTACAAGGGGGCAGTATGGCCCTACCATCGCAGCAAGCGGGAGCGGCAGCGGGACGGTAACAAGCATTGCCACGACAGCGCCACTTGGCGGAGGCACGATCACCACATCGGGGACGCTGACCTGTACGACCTGCGTTACCAGCGCGGCGTCGTTAACGAGCACAGCCCTGATGACTGGAGGAGGTTCGCAGGCATCTCAGACACCATCATCCACTTCGACGCTGGATTCCAGTGGCAATGCGAAGTTTCCTGGCAGCGTCGCCGTAGGTTCATCTCCACCGGCAGTTACTCCCGGCACAGGTGGCGTTGCGGCTGGAGGCGAGGGCACAGCGCCATCTGTCGGATTCGCAAGCGGCGTGGATGCTCTATGGGCCGATTCGACGGGGCACTGCTACCATGCCAATTTCAACAACGTTGATTTCGGTTGTGTGCAGGGCACCAAGACTATTATATCGGCAACGAATTGCTCGTCCTCTGCATCCCCTGCGGTCTGCGGATCGGCGGCGGCTGGCAGCGTAGTAATAGCAGCCTCCGCCACAACAGTCGTCGTGAATACCTCGGCGGTGACAGCCAACAGTCAGATATTCGTTTTCCCGGACGAGACGCTGGGCACAAAGTTGAGCGTGACATGCAATAGTACTCTCGCGACCGCTGCATCTGGCTTGGCAATCACGGCACGCACCGCGGGAACGAGCTTCACAATTTCGACATTAGCGACGGTTGCGGTGAATCCCGTGTGCCTGTCATATTTGGTGACGAATTAGGATGCGAACCATTCTCCTGCTTCTGGTGAGCCTGGCGTTCTGCCTGCCTGCGAGTGCGATCTCGCTTGTTAATCACACAGGAGCGCAGTCCACCACCGGAGGTGCCATAACAACAGCCTCAGTAGATATGAGTGCCTGCACGACTCACTGCATGGAAGCAGTATGCTGGGCCGGATTTCAGGCAGGGAATACAATTTCAGATTCACAATCGAATACGTGGCACCGCGTTGCCGTTCAGAATAATTCCGGGCAGACTCAATCCGAGTTATGGATTTCATTCACCCCAACCGTAAGCTCAACGCAAACATTCACAGCATCCGGGGGTGCATCGTCACTATCCGCGATGGCTTTCAATGGAGTCGCCTCCGGGCCAGATCAACAGAATGGTGCAGTTGGTGGATCATCTCCGCTCAGTGCGGGCAGCGTTACGCCGACGAACGCAGGCGAATTGGTACTTTCCTGCTTCTCGGGATATGCACCGACAAGTCCTGCAATCGCTGGTCCATTGGTGGGGCTTGATCTATTTTCATGGATTTCCACCGCAGAGGGTCTTGGGTCTGGCTACCAGATTCAGACAACAGCAACGGCGGAGAATCCATCATGGAGTTGGACTGGTGGAGCGATTTTTGGTGCCGCTATCGTCGCGACGTTTTATTCGACCACGGCCCCAGCGACTCTTACCGTGACGACCACGACATTGCCCGAGGGATTCAACGGCTCGCCTTATACCACTACAATCCAATCAAATGGCGGAGTGAGTCCATTTACCTGGTCACAAACAGCAGGGACGTTGCCATCCGGCCTGAATTTTAGCTCCGGGGGCGTTTTGAGTGGCACCCCCACAGCGGCCGTGTTAAACGCGCCACAAACTTTCAAGGTCACTGACTCTACGAGTGCCACGGCGTCTTCATCGGGATTGACTTTGACTGTCGCGGCCTCGGCGTTGCAAATAACCACGACCACATGCCCAGCGGGAACGCAAGGCTCATCCTATGCAGGTTGCACCCTCGTGGCGACAGGCGGTACTTCCCCCTACACTTTTTCGATGGATACCTCCGTGAATTATCCGACACTCCCCGAAGGTATCGCGGTGAACGGAAGTACCGGAGTGCTCAGTAGTTCCCAGATTGGCGGACAGGGAAATTACACGGCAGGTCTGATCGTCACAGACTCAAAAGGCGCGACGGCTGAGAATGCAATCCTGTTTTCGATCACAGGAAACAACGGATTCATGTCCACGATCTTCCCCTCAAATTCAATATTCCATCATCGCGTGGATGCTGCATCAACCGGACTGCCGGTAGATACTTCACCGGCCGCGCCGATAAATAGTGCCTATACCTCCCATGCGATTGAGCCTTTGTTTGGAGCTTCGGAGAATGCACCTTATCCTGGTGGCATCCCGGCGTTCTACGTTCCCTGCAATCAGGCGGACGTTAGCATCACCACGACGGTATATCAGTCCTATTTCACGAGCGCCCCGATACCAAACAACGCTCCGGTCGAAGGGACAGCCAACAGCACACCACAAGGCCCGGACAATCACGTCCTGATCTATCAGCAAGCTGGATGCGGTAATCCGCCAATGCTTTGGGAGATGTGGCAGGGAATTTATGAAGGTGGCCCATGGACGGATTCATCGAATGCCTTGTGGACAGATGTTTCTGGTAATGCTCTTACGCCTCAAGGAATGGGCACGACCGACGCGGCAGGATTGCCAGTGGCCCCTCTCTTGTTGAATGCTGATGAAGTTATTGGAACTGGAAGTTCATCGGCTCCAAATGGCGTGGTCATGCACCCTACACGTTTTACCATACCACATGCAATTGAGTATTGGGTGTGGCCTTCTACTGCGACATCTGGGGTGGGAAATTGTAGTGGCACCCCAACATACACACTAATTTCTCAGTCTTCGCCGCCCGCAGGCCCCTGTACCTGGTCTGGGCCGATGGGTGAGATTTATCGCCTTAAGGCCAGTGTGGGCACTCCCTCATGTGCTGCCACAAGTCCACAGGCTGCAATTATCATTACTGGATTCAGGAATTATGGAATCATCCTGGCTGACAACGGCGGCGCTGGATATGTGATTGGCACCCCCGATCCGCGCTGGAACGATGCCGACCTCGCTTGCCTGGAACAGCTTACGCTGGGAAATTTCGAGCCAGTGAACGTTAGTTCGCTGATTTATGCAGGGACAGATAGCGGTGAGACGCCTCCCGTTACGCCGCCTCCACCAGTAGCAGGTACGCCGACAATGTTCGCGGGGGGAAGATGAAGAAATATCTGCTATTGCTTCCATTGCTTCTGTGCTTCATATGCTCCGCGAAAGCGACCACCTGCGGATATGCCACGGTGGGGAGCCGCACAGGAGGGGCGACTAATAACCAGGTGGCTGCCGCGCAATGTGTTCCTTCGGTAAACAGCACGGTAAGCGATTGTCAGATATATGCGATTAGTGGAATTGGAAGCGGGAACTGCGGAATCTTTGACTCTGACGGGGCAGGGGGTCTACCACAAACCTTAATATGCGCTGGCACCCCAACCACGCTTACCGCTGGCTGGAACACATTTTCTTTAACTGGCTGTGGAACACTAACTGCTGGTCACACTTATTGGCTCGCCGTAAATTTAACGACGGATACGTTTGCCTTTGACCTTTCTGCTCTTATGGCGCAGCAACAAGGGGAAACCTGCTGCACGATGGTCAGTTATACCTCTCCTGGTTACGTTGGTCTTTCTCTGACGGCTTCTGAGTACATAGATATAACCGCTGCCGTTTCCGCAAGCGGCACCACCATAGCAGGCCCGGTGACAATCGCAGGCCCGGTGACGATCCAGCAGGCGGCGGGAAGCGGCGGCGGGACCGTCACTGCGATCTGTCACAACAACAGTGGCGGATTCTATTCGTCTGCGTCCTGTACGCTCGGCTCGAATGTCCCGGCTGGCGACAGGATTATGCTCACCATTTTCTTTAATGGGCAGAACTGTGGCACTACCCCGAACAACGTAGCGTCTATCGCAGATAGCGGAAGTAATACTTATGCTGAGGACACGAACGACAGCGCCGGGGCCGGGACCTGCATTTACAGTGCGCAGGTCGCAACCCAGGTAAATTCCGGCGGGACTGTAACTCTGAATTGCGCTGGGGGCAATTGTACGGGGAGCTTCTGGGCATGGGACCTGCATCCCTCTAAAGTCTCAGGAGGCATCGAGCAGGCAAACGCTCTGCAACAAACTTTCAGCACATCTGTATCCATACCTGCTGCCGGGGCGGTCACGAGCACCGACCTCTGTATAGCGATGGTGCAGAGCGGCACAAGTTCAACCAATCAAAATAACTGGACCGGTGGCTTCACGACTCTGTTCGTCAATCAGGCGATGAACTCCGGGAACTGGGGGGCTGTCGGCTGGATACAGGCTACCAGCGGCACGACGCCTGACGCGACGATGACCCTGAATGCGGGAGACAACTCGGGATCGGCTATTGATTGTTCCAAGGAGTTTTGATGCGACGCTTATTCCGGGTATTACTTCTGTTGCTGTGTGCTGCACTGCCTGCATCCGCGCAGTACTATTCTTCCGGCTTTGGTGGCGAGATCGGCACCGGATACGTTGCCAATCCTGCCGCTGGTTCCTATACCGTAATCGCAACTCCCGGCACCGCCCAAACCTTTCCAGCAATCACTGTTTGTGAAGCTCATAACGTAGCGGCGGTAGTCCCGCTGGCTCCGCAGGGTTATCAACCGGCTGGGTCCAGCAGCAACTCCGTGACGAGTTCGAATTTTAGTCTTTCAGCCGGGGGTATTGTTCTGGTTGGTGCGACAGCCAACGCAGGTGGATTCACTGTTGGGGGTACCGTTGGCGGAAATACCGTCACAGTGGTGCCGTCAACGAACGGGCAGAACATTAACGCCGCCTATGTCACTTTCGGTTCAGCACAAAGCGGCATCAACTCTGCCATGACCAACGGCAACGGCGGATTATTGATTTCGTCGGTCGCCCTTCTTTCAAATGGTTCAACCCCCGTTGTGGACAGTTGTTCAGCAGGTCTACAGCAAAACGGATCGCCAATAAATGTACAAACACCAATCACAGTAACTGGCGGAAGCGGTCATGTATTGATCGCATTCGCGCGTAACGCTGCCGGGTCACAAATTCCCATTACTTTCACGGATGCTAGTTCGGCGAATGGCGGCCAGGGGAATCTTTGGCTCACGCTGGCACCGAATATTTACTACGTTTCGCAGGCCACGGGGTCTGATTCGAACACTTCGACGCAGGCAAGGTCAACCAGTACGCCGTGGAAAACGCTGCCGGGCATGGCAAATACAGGACTCAGTTACTCACCCGTGGCGGGGGACATTTTCATTCTCAAGGGGTGTGACGACTGGCCGAACGCCAGCTTTCCGTTCACATGGACGGCGACTGGAACAGCCGCAGCCCATATCAAGATATCAGTCGATCAATCATGGTACAACACATCCGCTTGTGCCAGCGCGTGGAACCGCCCGAAGTTCGATGCAGGCGGAACCGCAATTTCCCCTCCGATGTGTACGTCTGCCACACCGAACAGCAACCTCGACATAATGATGTACTTTACCGGAGGTAATTATTACACCGACTTTAGCTGGATTGAAGAAGTTGGGTATGACTGGACACAGGGAGAAAATTCCCCGTGCTACGGACTTCAGGAACTGAATAAAGGCATAGGAGCGCACTATCTTAACTTCTCGAATTTCTACGTCCACGACTGGACGTGTACAAGTTGCGCGGGAGACGCGCAGTTCTGGACGGATCAGAGCGATGGTACCGTAAATATTGACCATTGGGTGATCGACAATACCGACGGCGATCAGGTTGCAGGCGGCAACATCGACGCCCCGGCATCTTATTCGATCTGGAAATTGGTGGCGAACGCCCTGCGGGTGACGGCTCCGGGAGTTTACGCCAACAACAATATTTCGGATGTCGTGAGCGGCGCACCCGGAGAACATTCCAATGCGTTTGAATCCCTGGCCAGTGGCCAGACTCTCTATCTTTACAACAACTGGATACACGACTGTGCGAACGCGGGAATTACTGTCACCATCGGAAATCCGGGAGAGACGGATTACCTCTGGAACAATGTCATCGGATACAATTGCCCCAACGGTGGCGACCCGGTTGGCGGGCCGCAGTCTACTCCCGGCGTCAGTGTTTACCTTTGGAATAACACGCTCATTGCACCCGGCGGTGCGTGCTTTGGCAGTTACGGAACGAATCAGTGGACTGGCACTATCTCGCTCCTGAATAACTTCTGCCTGACAACAGTCACGCCAAATGGCGTCTCTCAGTCGCAACTGATGAGCGCCACGACTTTTACGGGATACACAACTCTGGTTGCCACAGGCAATGAGGTTGAAACAGCAACGGCAGGGGCCTCTCAGGGCTATTCCAATTCCAGCACCTATTCCTTTGGGCCGACCTCAAGGAATTGCAACGGCATCCCGACCAATTGCCCTATCGGGGCCGGGGGTAATCTGAACGCTTCTGCCACAGGGCAATTTGCTGCTCTCGCGCTGGATACCACTCTGGCCTGCACGGAGCAAACGATCAACACCGTGGTAGAAAGTGTCTGTCCGCAACGCCCGGCGATTCAGCGGCCTCAGATTGGTGTTACTCCACAGGCATGGGATTCCGGCGCTTACCAGCTTGCTCCCGCACTGACTGTTGCAGCAGGAACATCACGCGGCACCATTTATCCCGACATCTACGGATTCATGGGGGCCGGAAATGGACTCGACAACACTTTCGCCACAAGCATCAGTGTGCCGCTGGTTCGCATGGGTGGCGATCCGTGGAGCCGCTACAACGGAGCAAGCGACAGCGTTTGCTATGTCTCGTACCAGACGATCTGGCAGTGCGGCGTGCAGTTCACCGGAAATGGGACGGCCTATAACTCTGTGGATTCTGTGATTACCAATTATCGGTCGGATTTCTCGGGCGTTCACATCCTGATGACCATTCCGACAATCCCCTACGTGAGCTATCAATCGCTCACGCCCAAGTGCAGCTTCCCTGTGTCTGTCTATGGCTCACAAACAAGCACGGCGACGGTCAGTGGGATAAGTTGCGGGAACGGAATCAACGGTAGTGGCAACATCGTGGACACAAATCCGACTTACAACATGGTGGCGAATTCGACCACGATTGCCGGGGCACTTGCCGGGAACGTTCTGTCCAACGCGGGATCAGGCCAATTTTATCAACTGGATAATGAGCCGGGATCATGGTCTGCCACGCATCGGGATGCCGTGCCCTGTACTCTCGATTACACGAATACCACTTCCTGCGCGGGAGTGGGCACGCTCTCCTCCATCGTGACTTACGATGAAACCATGAGCGATGAAATCTACACAACAGATTCCACGGCAAAGATTTTCGGCCCTTCTGACTTCGGACCTTACGGCATATTCAATAACTGTTCAGCTTGTACTGGTGGCGCGAATCCATCGTACTCGTTCCAGATGTTCCTGAAGCAGTACAGCACCCACGACACATCCCTCGGGCATCGGACGCTCTACGCTCTGGACGAACACTGGCAAATTGGCAATTGGGACGGTGTGATAGCTGACGACTTCAACTGGAACCGGACGTTCTGGGATTCAAATTATCTGGAAACTACTTTCGGTGGCGTGCCGGTAAACCCGGTGCAGCTCATCCCCACACTGGAAAGCGGGGCAACGACTTACTATCCGGGAACCTTCGTATCGTTCTCCGAACTCGAATGTTCATTCTACTCCGGCAATGATGGCGTGGACGCAGCGGTGCTTTCTGATGCGCTGGGAATCTTTGGCTACTACGGCGTGCGGATGGCGGCACTCTATCCGTCAGGATGTAGTTTCAATCCTCCACCCAACGGCGTGCAGGCTGGATACAAAATGTTCCTGAATTACGATGGGGCCGGGCACAAGTTTGGCAACACCGCTGTGACGTCCACATCTTCCGATCCCAACACTCTGGCAGTCTATCCGGCAATACGTTCAAGCGACGGCCATCTGACCATCATAGTGGTGAATAAATCACCAAACGCAATCACCAGCCCACTCACAATTTCCGGCTTCTCTCCCAACTCCAGCGTGCCTGCCTATACTTTCAGCAACAGTACGAACGGGATTGCCAGCGGAACAACGACAGCAAGCACGATTGCCAGCGGCTATTCGTACCCTGGGTACGGGACGACTCTATTCGACCTGACCCCGAGCGGCGTGTCGCCCACCCCTCCTGCGCCATCGCCTCCGATGTTCACCTGGAAGGGATCGGTCAACAAGACGGTTGACGTTACGTTCAGCGGGCCCGTGACTGTTCCGCTTGGCCCGGACACGCTTACAATACCGAGCGTGACACAACAGGCTAACGTGATCGTTACGAGTAATATAGTATGCACCTGCACGACATCAACATCTTCGTGCGCGTGTACAGTTAAATAAAGGGAGCCAACAATAATGCTACAGGTAACTCCGCCGCCTCAGACATTTCTTCAGCAGGTTGAGCCAATGATAATCGGATTCCTGGGGCTGGTTTTGACCCCGCTGGCTATCTGGATCGTTGCGCTCCTGCACAATGCTATCGCCCAGTTAAAAGTCAACCACGCAACTACGGTTGCCGCTGCCGCCGATACATCGGAGAAGCTGGCTTCAATCAAGACGGCCACCGATGGAGCAAATAATGCACTGACCGGTAGGGCAGATGTTGCAACGGCGGCGCTGCTGGCTGACAAAGACAAGCAGATTGCCAATCTGACGCTGAAAAACGGAGGGAAAGAGACATGCTGATTGAACTTTTGATTGCCGTACTTGTGATCGGGCTTATCTATTACCTGATTACGATGCTGCCAATCCCGCAGCCATTCAAAAACGTTGTTACGATAATCTTCATCGTTATATGCATCATCTGGCTTCTGAGTTTCATCGGCGCGTTCGGTTCAGGGCCCTACTGGGGACACGGCAGGCTCTAAGGAGACAGCATGAAAAAGAAAAAGAGATCCCTGAAGCACAAGGCTCCCGCAAAGAAGCATCACGTTCTCGGCGAGTTGCACCCGAACCATATAACAGAACCTCACGTCGTTGTGGCGGTTCCCAAAAGCACCTGGGACAGGTTTCTGGACTGGTTCCAATCCTGAACCATGCAGTGCGAACGTTGCGAGAAGGCCATCCCGGAAGAGGAAATTGAGTACGTGCGCTACAACGGGCACGAGGAACCGCTTCCGCTGTGCAGGGAGTGCCACGAGAGAGCAAAGAAGGACTTCGATCAGTACCCACCTCCGGGCTAGGAAGCAAGCTGCTCGAGAGTGGTTGTTACGGGGACGCCGAGGTATTCAGCTACATTTTTTGACCAATCAGGATTGCCGCTGCTGTACTTGAGTCCAACCTGTTCCAGCGTGAGGGTCAGAGGATAGACACTCGACTTCCCCACGAGCATCCGATTTACCTTTATGAAAAGAGCGGACCAGCCATCTTCCATCCGTACAAACTTCCAGACGCCCTCCGCGTTTCCGAACCCGTTAGTCTGAAAACTCCCTGCGTCTGCACCTGTGAGCGATCCGGGATTGTGCCACCCGGGAGGCGAATTCTCGGCAATCGAGATGGCTTTAGCTAATTGTAAGACAGCTTGAGACCACACGGCTTCGCTCATTTTTATCTCGCCTGCACGTTAGGCAGAGTCTATATTGTCTGCCGTTCATGCTTTTAGCTGCACCAGTGTTTGTAGATGTAAATTCATGTCCATGGACGCAGTGAGTTTTCTTTTGCTGCCATTGGCGACCCTTGGCCACGCAATCCAAGATGTTGTCTCCGCGCGTGCCAATAAAAAGATGCTTTGGGTTCCAGCATTTCCGATTATCGCATTTGTGCAGAGGAAATTCGTTTCTGTTTCCAACATCGTAATTCAACCACAAATGAGCCGCCAGCCTATGAGCGGTGATTTTCTTCCCTTGGTACTTAGTTTCGCCGTAACCGTCCTTATTGAGCGTTCCAATCCAGTTCCAGCAACCCGTGTGTGGCTCGAGATCGAGCCGATCAAACAGTGAAATAGGCAGATTGAGCATCGAATCTCCGAAGGGTTACGGGCGTGCCAGGGGTCTGACAACGCCCGCCCCAGATTTACAACTCCGTTAGCTCAACTGCGAGATGGACAGCGAAGTCGGCTCATTCCCGGTCGGAGGACCGCTTGCCGGAATCACGGTCACGGTCACCACGTCGGTAATCGTCTGTCCGTCTGACTGCCGGGTATAGGATGACTGCAAGTTGAATGCCGCGGTATTCCCAGGAGGGACGGCGGCGGTGCATTGCGTGCCATCCGAAGACGGCGTGAGTACGACAGTGGGGTCCGAAGGCGCCCACTGCGGCAGAACTCCTGATGCGAATGCACTGCCAGCCGGGAGCGGATTTACCGCAAACACTCCTGACTGCCCTGCTGTAATGCTGTTGTTCGTCGGCATGGTGCCTCCAATTTGAAGTATAGAAAGGGATGTTGGTTCTTTTGATTTGAGTTCTTTGCGGATGCCCCTCAGCTCCTCGAGTATCTCTCGCAGGAATTCAAGGACCTTCCGCCCATACTCGTGTTCGTGCGAGAGTTTATCAAAGTCTTTTGGCTCGTGATGTGCCTTTCGTGACACTTAGGAAATAACCCCCTGTAAATCGGCCTGCAATTGAGTCAGGTCCACGCCTGAGGGGTCCATGTTCTTCGAATTGATCCAATCCGGAGAAAGCAGGGCATGCGATTCGTCGCAATAGGCAGACCAGAAAGCCCAGGTCATAAACTGGCGCTGCCCCCAGGTGATGCACCAGATTCCGTTTGCATTGTAATCAGGGCACCAGACCGCGTGACCTCCGACGATCCCGCCATCATTCGCCACCACGGTCCACGGCTGGCCAAGCTGGTTCTGATCCATCGCCGACTGAGGGACGTTGAAACCGATGTAGATCCCACCGAACAGCCAGACCGCCTGCTTGATATGGAGCGCGTTGGCCGGGGCCGGGTCTGCGTAGGCCATGATCTTGTCGCCCGCGATGCCACTGGACCTCCAGTCATTCAGAACATCAAGTTCAACGCCTCCCTGATCGGTGGATGGGTCAGCGGGGTTGTAGCCGCACCATTGCTCATAGGCCGTCAGGATGTCCGAGTCTGGCAGTGTGGCGGCCGCAAGGCTCGTGCCGAGGTTTAATCGCCAAGTCTGAATCGCATGGCCCACAGCGGCGCAGGTACAATCTCCAAGATTGTCGTTGAGCATCATGCCCCAGGAAGAAAGTCCCTTCGACCAGTAGACAGCAGCGGGAGGGGGAGTCAGTGCAGGGGAAAGATACTTCGCCATCTTAAGCGTGCGCTCATCGAGGCGCGGCGGAAGTTTCCCCAGCTTGCGATTGTCTGCCATTAAATCTCAGCTTCGGGATGTCCTGATTGCGTACAGGAACGATTCCAGTCTGAGCGGAATGTTTTAACGCTCCTCTTCACGGGTCCATAGCTCACTCGATTCCCGCCAACCTGCACGGATGCGGGAGTGGGTGCTGGAGATAATTCGGCGGCGAACGCGGAGATGGTGCTCAGGATAATCGTCGCCAGCCCCTCGATGGTCGCGAGCAAGCCGGATGGAACGTTGAGCGATGCAAAGAACTGCTGGAAGTTCGCCTCGATTGCAGAGATGGCGCTCACGATGTCGGCCAGCACGCCCTTGCCTGACTGATAGTTCTGGATCGCAGCAAGGAGCGCAGCAAATCCTGCCTGGATGAGAGTGATTATTGCCGTCACCTGCGGAGGGACTACGGCGCCGAGAATCTTCAGGATGCCATTGAGGGCAGAGAGCGCCACGGGTACCCAATTTTTGAGCTGCGTGACTACGCTCTCGAAAGAACACCCGCCGAGAGATACTGCGATGAAAGAAGCCAGAAGACCGCCAAACATGCGCTGCGCGAAACCCCTGCGGTTCATTTCCATTTGCGCTCCTCTTGGGTCAGGATATTAGCATATTTCAGGACGGAAGAAAGCAGCCAGAACAGCATTCCTGCGACGAGAATCCTCACGCGAATACCCTCTCAAGGTCTTGCAGGTTTCTCACGATGGCATAAACTCCGCCCACCTTCTCAAACTCTTTCTGGAACGCGTACTGGTGAACTGACTGCACGCCAGTGCTGGTTTTGCACTCGATGGCATAAGCCTGTGCGTGGAACGCGCCCGACTTCGGATTCCAGCCCTTTTTGAAAGCGAGCACGTCTGGAGCGCCGGGAGTGCCGAATCGGATGAATCGCTTGTGAATCTTCACCGCCCCGGAGTTCACCCGAAAGTATAATATCCTGTGCAGGTTCAAATAGTCGCGCACCATCCGCAGGATGTCCCGTTCAGGAGTCTTGGAGGGGTACTTTACCGCCATATCGCTTGCCCTATCGCTTCCACAAACCGATCTCCCGCTTTCCTTCGCTCGGCCATTACGATGCTTTTCCAGAGTAGCGTCGCGAGGGCGCAGTCGAAGCACATTTCAGGGCTTCCCTGCGAACCATCTGAGGCGTTATCGGCCCCGGCTTGCTGCGCTTCGCTGCTATCTGGCCGCACAGTTTCAGGATGAGATTCGGGTTCACGCACTTTTCCTCGCAGTGGATTCCTCGATCGCCTTGGAGATGAGCACCGCGATCTTCTCCGTTTCGAATTCGACGCAGATTTCGCCGTCAGGTAATGTTTCGGCGTGGACGAGTCCCTGAATTGCGATCTCCATGGCCAGCTCTCGGCCTTTCTCCAGAGCGTTCATGCTGGCTTCCCTCCATTCACTTTGACGTTCCATTCCTTACTCTGACAGTATGGGCATTTCTTCGGATTACCTACGCGCGGAATCCATTCGTAGCCGCATCGGTAGCACTCATATCCGGCAATGTTGAGGGGCTTTTCCTTTGCCATACCAGGAACACTACTACATGTCGTAAGCCGATTGCAAGAACATTCGCAAATTATCTTGCGCCGCACGGTGGGGAGGGTGTAAGATGCAAATGCCTGAGCTGCGGCAGAAAAAGTTTAGGCACACCGGAGCCGGGGGTCGGACTCGCAACCGATCCCCACTCCCATATTGCGAGGGTGTTTATGCTTTATTTCCCCGACCTTGCAACTAAATTCTTCCTGCCCCCCAAAAGCTCTTGCGTGGCGCGGTTTCCTTGTGGTAATCTACCCGTGAAATTGTTCCGAGGGTGCCGACAGGAACGGAGGTCAAACTCCCGCAGCCACCTGTCTCACCCTCGGTAACTGTTTCGGCTGCGGGAAATGAGCTGCCCATCCCCAACACGATATGACGGCAACAACGGCGGGCCAAAAGCCTCAGCGACAGTTCTCCGTCTTTACTGCAACCGTGGTGTGGACACACAATCCATCGTGTGCGCTTCCTCCGGCGTAGCCTTAAAAAACTGACCAACTCGCTCCGGCGAGCCAAACAGACCGCAGAGGGAAGAGGGTCCGAAGCGACGGCCTCAGCTTTATACGGGATGTCGCATGGGAGACTACGGTTTCTGTCTCCTTTGCTCTGGCGCTAGCATTACCGGGATTTGAAAGGAGGAGGGAAATGAGCCACGAATGCGAAGTCTGCGGGCAGGAGTGCTACTGCGACATGGACGACTGCGCAGGCATGGAACAGCCGGAAGATTGCCCTCATTTTGATAAGCACATGTTGGAACTCGATGAGAGTGAGGAGGATTATTGTGGCGAAAACTAAGAGCGAGGTATTTGGATCAGTTGGAAATCCGACGGTAGAGGAATGGGCTGATTGGATCGTTAGTAGACACAACTTTTGCGAACGTGAAGCCGGTGAGTCTCTAAGGGAAATTGCTTTGGTTGCGCTACGAAACGTGGAGTCGCAAAGAAACGAGAGGGGGAGCATCTTGAAACGCAAACCCATTGGAAGTGATTTCGAGTCGCAGGTGCTGGATAAAACTACCCGCTGTAGCGAATGCGGCGAGCCTATTTATGCTGGAGTACCTAGTTTAGTCTCTCTGCGCGGCGGAAAAGTTATGAAGCGCGTTTGCTCCGAGGAGTGCCGTTTAGAGTTCGATAATAGTTTCTGGCAAGGAGTAGCAGAAGGCAAGGAGACGCCATGACCTGCACAATATGTAACACGAATCATCGGGAACCCCAGGACCATCCCTACGCGAAAGGTGTGGTTCATGGAACGAACTGCCAAAAGAAACCGCACACGCGAGACGGATACCTTCATGGCGAGGACGACGACACGCCATATAACGTAGACGGAGTAAAATACTGCGGGCGTTGCCACGTGGCTCTATGAATCAGCCACAACTGTTCGATGAACCAATTGTCTATCAGGGATATGTTTTAGATGTGACGGCCTCAACAGACAAGATTCTGGCCGACCTGTTCCCGAACATAGACAGGCCGTGCGAGTACCGATTGGCGGATTCCTGGTTGCTGGCGAAACCGAGAAGCCGCTGGCCGCACAATCGCCGGGCGTTCCTATTGAATTGGATGCGGAAATGTACGAACCGGGAGAAGCGCAGCGATCTGGAAGCGCGGGATATAGCTGTGGCGATCAATGCCGGGAGCGCGGGACGATGAGTGCCTGTCCTTACGGCGATCCGTTCGTAGGCTGGTGCATTCCGTACGGCTAACTCTTGCTCCAAGATGAACCCTGGATCAATCAGGGAATCCGGGACTTCGTGTTTCTTTCTTGGCATTTTTCTTCCCCTTCTTAGCTAATAGGACTTTACCAGCATCGCACCATCGGCAGCATGCCCGCAGGGGAGGTTTGTCACCCACAACCCATCGCGCATGACCACATTCCAAAGTAATATGCCAAAGAACTTCATTCATCGGTGATCGCCGAGATTTAGACACTTTCTTCACCTGCAATCTCCGTGGTAGATCGTGATGCCGTCTTCTTCGTAGTAGGGCTTCACGGTGCATTCCTTCTAAACGCGCACTCGCATTTTTTACAATGAATATGGCCTCTAGTACATCCACCGCAGGATGTGCATAGAGCACAAGTTCCTTCATTCCTAAGTTTTCTTAATTCTTTATCTGAAACAGGCTTGTAATCTTTCTCTGGCATCTTCATATCATCCCTTCCCGTATACGGATGGTCCTGGGGTTCCCGATGATTGGTTCCACAAATATTGCAGGTCATCTACTCCACCAGTCTGGCTGCGGTCCGTCCGTAGATTCGTTCCACACTTCAATTTCGTCTGTGTCTTGGCGCTTACGGCACTTTCTGACAGCAGCGGCAATTCTCTTAACCCGAGATACACGATCACCAGCGAAACCAAAGTCTATTTTCTCGACTGCTTCCAGTAACTCAACTGCGCAGAAATATTCTCTACGTGCCTCTTGGGTCTCTCTAAGGCTAACCGTTTTTGGTAAACCAGTGATTAACTCTAAAGCCGGGAAAGGTTTCATTGTTATCCTTTGCTCGCCCGCGCACTTGACCTTGCTCTTAAGCGGGCCCTGAAATCAGCTTGTACCTGCTGTGCCGCTCGCGGCCTACCTGCGTGACTTCTGTTTCTATAACCCATCCCGCACGACGCAGAGATGTAATCCTCCGGGTAAAAGACGCAATGCGTAGATTCAGAATCTCAGGCAGGGTCACCCACTCTTTACTTTGCAGCAGCGCAAGAATGCGATCCTGCTGGCTCTGCCGTTTTTCCGGCACGAAGCGTATGCGGGTCTGGCGTGCGGGTTCGCAGGCTACAGGATCACGTAAAGCGGCATTGTCTCGCGCCATAGGTCGATCTCCTTAGTATCCGGCGTTTGATTCTTCCTTCTGAATCTGTTCCCAGGTGTCTTTGACGTGCAGGAACCTTTCAAAGTAATACGCTTCATCTCCGGCGTCCACCGCTTCAAAGTCCGGGTCTCCGATGATCTTCGGGAGCCTCAGAACCAAACCTTTCTGCGGGTCGCCTAATCCCATGGCTCTCGCGCAGTGTCTATAAGCCGCATTCTGCATTTTAGCTTCCCAATAAACGCGCTTACCGCTCTTCCAGTCGCACACTGTTTCCACGCCATCCAGGGTACAAAACAGGTCCATTGTGCCGGCGATCCGGTGGCAGTGACAGGCCACGGTTTGCTCGACCGCAATAGGCTTCAGGTTCTGTTTGTAGCGCCATTTCTGGAACGCCTGGTACCCCCAGGCAGCTTGCTCCCCGAGGATGGGTGACTTTCCGACGTTCTGGAGCAGCTCGGCCCGCAAAGACCACTCCACAAGCTCATGGATGTTAATTCCAATCTGGCCCGCCTTTGCCAGTTCCCTGGAATGGGCCTTTTCGGTGCCCAGCAGCCCGTTTAAAGAGAGTATGAAGCCGGGTGCGGTCAGAGCCTTATCTTCCGCGTAGAGCTTCGCAGCGGCCTCTATAACCATTTCCCGCTCGACTTTGGCACTCCACGCGACAAGAGCGGGCTTCCCAACCGCCCCCAGAATGGTTGTGACGGACGTGTACTTCTCTCCGGGAGGTATTATCCCCCCGGAGTAGGTACGCCCCTTTTTGGTGTCGGAGCGAGTTGCGATCACGCGGCAGCCTTTCGGGAATCCTCATCAAGCAACTCCTGAAGTTCCCGCATTTCTACTTCGATGTCCTGCTTTGCCGCCGCAAGACGTTCGATACTTCGATGGATTACCGCTCGTTGGTCGGTTGTCATAGTTGGCTCCTAGAAGGGCAGGTCTTCTTCGGTGGCCTGGAAGGTGTCGAAATCAGCGGCCGGCGCGAAGTCTTCCTCTTCAGGGACTTCGGGAGCAACGTAACCGGGCCGATCTTTCTCCCGTGTGTAATCGGTCGGCATCGCCACACGAGCCACGCCGGGTATCGCTTTGAACACAGCCTGGACAATTGCGTACGGGCCGTCGTCTCCGCTTTCATGCGAAACCTGCAACTGGCACGGAGCGCCGATCACGGTATCGAGTTCAAACTCGTAAGCTTCGTCTTCGGTAGCGAATTTCTTGCCTCGCCAGAGTTCCAGCATCGGGCGAAGATTCGACTTCTTCCCCATCGAGAGATTGACCTTTTTGGAGACGAAGTATGGTTTCCTGTCAGCGCGTCGTGGTTCAGCATCAGCCAGGAAACGGAACTGCACCTTGTGTTTGGGACCGTAACCTGTCGGGACCATCCCTTTGTCCACAACATCAATGCACACGCCGGGCCACGTTCCTTCGGGGCAAGGTACAAAATTGCTTTTGGGTCTAGTCGCTTTCATGGTGTTCCCTCTCTTGTTTTATTTTGGTTGCATCGCCGCTACTCCAGCGAACCTGAACGTGCCGATGCCGATGGCACGGTGCGCAGACTGCGCGTAAATTCTCAAGATTGTCGTTGCGGCCAACCAGACCGCCCTGAATGTGGTCCATTTCCATCGTCTCCCACGAAATCCAGCCACGGCAGCGCGGAGAGTTCTGCAACTGGCAGCGGCCTTTCGATCTGTCGTACACTTCGCGTCTCCGCTGTCCAAGATCCATGCCCTTGAGATATTCATCGCCGTGCGTGGAAACGAAGGAGCGAGAGTCAAAGTACTGTTTCGCTTTCGTCGCTTCCCTATCGACCCTGGCTGCCCTCGGCATCTAGTCTCGCTGTTGACTTGCGCAGCACTTGACGTTGCTCTTAATGCGCCCTAACCAGCACGCTATTTCAACCACCGCCCACGGCACCCACTCACTCATCTTCCAGCGCAGAGACTGAAGGCGGGTCACGCAGGCACCAAGCTAAGAATGTGAGAATAGGCGACTCGCATTCCCTGCGAAGCCCAATATTTCGGGTCGTCGTTTTTCTCCAGAGCATCCTTCGTATTGCGATCGCATTCTGCGATCTTCTCCACCAGGAGGGAACGCAAAGTAAGAAGGTACCTGTCATCTACCGTCATGCAGACCTCCCAAGCATCCTGTCAGCGCAGGTGCGGCAGATCCCCGTGGTTTCCTCTGTAATCTTAAAGATAATCACTGAGCAGTCAGCGGACGCACACAGGCCCAGCTCGATCAAAGGCAGGTGCTCGCCATCTGTACCGCACGCCGGGCAACGGACGCCGAGCCACTTCCTGCACCAGCCGCAGGCCCTACGCACGAAAACTCCACATAATCCCGCAGGTCACAATCAGGAGAACCAGGCTGAAGCTCATTTGGCACCTTTCTGCGGATAGCGTTTCTCAAGGTCGAAGGCGATCTGTGCCGCTAGCGTCCTGCGATATTTCCGTGCCCGTATGAGGATCAGATCGTAGAGCCATGTCGGAATAGCCGTGTAGATCGAGGCTGCTTTACTGCCGTTCTGTTTGCTCATGCACCCATTATCCACACCGGAAAGCAGAAGTCAAATTTATTTTCAGATTTCTGTTGCAATCGGCTTTTCAGGGGTATATAAGAGGTGCATGGAGGAAACACCAATGAAACAGGACTTCGTTACTTGCGGCAATAGTTGGGTGATTGATTCTCCCGCAGCCAAGCGCCAGCGGGATGAATCGGAATTGCAGGATGCTCTGCACCTCATCAAAATACACATAACCGAATCCGGCCAACAGTCGGCAGACCTCCACCAGGCTGTGCAGCACATCGTTAATGTGGCACGTCGCCACGGGATGCTACTTCGATGATAGGCAAATGCACGAACTGCGGAGAATTTCTTCCCCGGCATCCGAGCGCACTGACCCGCGAGTGCCAGATATGTGATGCCTGCCTGTACGATGACCCGAAACTACTGGACGAGTTCCACGCAAACAATATGGGCAATGAGGAAACGGAGTGCATTCAGTGAGTATCCTGGGTGCCATCCTCGTTTTCTTCGCTGCCTTGGCTGGAGGGCTTCTTGGTGCCGTAATGGGAGGAAATTCTCGATGACTACTTGTTTCGAGCAGTTCCTTGAGCGTTTCTGGCCTCGCTGGATGCCACGCCGAGAAGAAGTTCACATGCGATTGCGGAGGCTGATGCGTGCCTAAGAAAGCGAAGCGGAACCTGGCAGTCGAAGCACTGAAGCGTAAGATCGGGCGTCTTGTGCGAAAAGGCCGCCAGCAAGCCAGAAGGAGACTCTTTGTGACCCACGCGACACGCCAGTGTGATCACGTTACGAAGAAGCCCATTTATATCAAGAGCATCGACGGTATGGCGATAGACCGCAGCGAATGGGAAGATGAGCGCGGAGCATTCTTTCGCTATGAGGAAACACCCTGCCAGTTTGTCGCTGATCCCGGCCACAAATATTGCCCGCGCCACGAGCTGGAACACTTAGCAGAAACCGGAGGAGCGATTCAATGAGCGGCGCATCCCGCGAGACACGCAAGCCGAAGTTCAAGGTTGGGCAGGTAGTTGTGTGGGATGGCGATTTTTGTATGGTGAGGAAGGTACGGCGGGCATCTGTAGAGCTAATGACGCCCAACCATATGATTTGCGAGCCGCGCTTTGAGTTCGTTCGTCCGCTCACCAAACGGGAGGCAGGCCGATGAAGACCCCCGACCGCGAGACAGTCTGTGCGCCGTGTAAATCTAAAATTGTGAGCGAGTCTGGCACCGACAACTGTGAAAGGAAATCGGGTCATAAGGGATGGCATTGGTACCACGTTAGACTGCGGCGGATGATTATGAAGGTGAGCTGGAGGCGCAAATGACTGAGACAGTCTGTGCAGGGCCGCTGCGGGAGCTGATTGAACGATGGCGAAGTAACAGCGACCATCTTAAGCAGGGCGACCCTCCTTTTACCGGCTTGGGGGACCTGGCTATTCAATTAGAAGGCTGTGCTGACGAGCTTGAATCCGCGCTGGCCGCCCCCGCGCCGCCACAGGGGGACATGTCCAAGCTGATTGAAGCCGTCCGTGAACATGCAGTCGCCCGTGAATGGCCTGCGGAGGGAGAGGTTTCGACCGACGATGAGGAGTTCTTCTGCATCTTTTGCGAAGCCTATTGCCTCACCGCAGAATCGCTCGAACACAAGCCAGATTGTGTGACGCGGATACAGTCGCCTGCCGCGCCGCCACAGGGGGAGCGCGACGCTCACATCTCAGCTTGGCAATGGGGGATTTCTCAGGCCGCGCAGTGCGCCGAAGAACAGAATACGATAGGGCCAAACAATATTCCGCGCAGATCGGAGAGCGTCCGCGACAGCATCGCCAAGGCGATCAGGAGTCTGGAGTGTCCTTTCCCGCCTGCCGCGCCAGCCCCGGAGAAGCCCGCGATTCCCGAGCAACGTGAAATGGGACCGGAGGCACGCGCTAACTTGAAAAGTTACTATGAAAAGCATCGTGCCGCGCGGCCCGTGGCCCCGGAGAAGCCGTACAGTGAGCCACTACGCGAGGAATTGTGCAAACTGTTCATCTTCGGAAAGCAGGACTGCGAGATTATCGCAGACGTGGAAAACATCATTCAGCGTGAAAGGAACGCCGCCTATGCCTCCGGGCACGCGGCTGGGAAGGGGGAAAAGTGAGCGACAGAGTGATAGTTACTAATCCGTTTGTCGGAGTTTGTCACATGCAGGTCTGTGCTTCCGATGATGCGACAGACGAGGAAATTCTTTCCGTGTGCAATCGGGAGAATGTAAGCGGCACCTCGAACGGATGGGCCAAAGTTATCCGAGAAGACGAACCGCCGAGCGATTTCTGGCCAGCGGAGAAGATGAAGCCAGTTAAGTGTGCAGAGATGCAGGGACGAACGCACTTTCTGGTGGCGTGCTAAGTTGGGGAACTATATAGATGACTCCCTTGGAGGATTTAAGTGACGCAAATTCAACCTATCAACACAACTGGATCAATGCGGAACGTGTTCGATGAAATTGTGCGCGAACGCATGACTCAAGATAAGAAATGGGGAGGTCCAGACCACGACATTGAACATTCCGAGTGGGATTGGAGACATTTCATCCGTACCCACACTGAAAGGGCATTAGACCTTAACTTTCGGACGCAGATGATTAGGGTCGCTGCGCTTGCCATCGCCGCAGTTCAGTCCCACGATCTGAAGGAAAAGATGAAAAGGGAGTCAACTATATAATTCCCCTAAGTTGCGGGCCGCGCAGCTAAGGCAGGGACGCGAATGAGTTTCGATCGAACGAAGCAATGCCCTTCGTGTGGATTGGATCGCGACAAGCTGGAGAAAATGGCTGTCCGAGACCCGAGCAGTGGAGAGCATTTTATGTGTCCGATGTGCGGGGACATCCTGGTGGACAATGGCGGCAAGATTGGCTTAGGGCTGTGCTCTGACCCGTTCGGCCATTGCAGTGATAAAGATAAGGTCTGGTCTGCCGGGCGGACCTCGCAGCTAAAGCAGGGACGCGAAAAGGAGGAGCAGTCCTGAAGATAAATATAGTCACGAATCTAAGAGCCTTAGGGTTAGGCGTTGAATTCTGGCTACTCAAGTCGTTCCTTGAGAAGCGCGGCCACGAAGTAACGGGCGTGCAGTATGACGAGTCGTCCGATTCCCTCGCGGACCTGAATATTAACCTGGAGGTTGCTCCGAAGCACCACCTTGCGCTGGCTCCGGAGAGCTGGGTGTTCGTAAATCCCGAGTGGCTTAAGCCAGAGTTCCTGCCGATCTTCCGAGACAGCTTCTCAAGGATATTCGCCAAGACTCACGATGCAGAGAGGATCTGCAAAGAGCTTTTCGGGCACTGCATCTACACCGGCTTCCTTGTTCGCGATCAGATGGATACGAGCATCAAAAGAGAGCGCAGGTTTCTGCATATCGGCGGCAACTCGACCCTCAGGAATACGCGGACGATTATTCAGGCATGGGAACTGATGGAGAATCCTTATCCGCTCACGATTGTCTCCCGGTGGTTCTGCGAGCCGGTTCCGGGCATAGAGTTTTACGAGGAAGTGACCGAGCATGAACTGAAGGAACTTCAGAACTCGCACCTATTTCACCTGTACCCGAGCGGTTATGAGGGCTTTGGGCACGCCCTGCATGAGTCACAGTCAGTCGGAGCAAGTTTGCTGACTACCCTCGCGCCGCCGATGGATGAATTTGACGCGCAGTATTATGTTAAGCCAATCGGTACGACTCGATATAACCACGGAAGTGTAGCGGAAGTGCCGGTGGAGGGCGTTCGGGCAGCAGCAGAGGCGATGTGGGATGAGGTAGAGAAAGGCCTTAATGCTCCTGCCCCGGAAGTCCCTCAGGGCTATCTTACCAGCAGAATTCTGGTTCACGATCCGGAGGCCCGCAGTAAGTTTGAGGGTAACAACAAGAGATTCGAGGAACTCTTTGGAGAGGTGATTGATGGTTTTACTGCTGGTAATTGCAGCCCTGTTCGGCCTGTTGTGTGGACTCGCTCTGATGTTTCGTCTGATGCTCGATGTATTGCGATACTGGGTAACTTTGGGGTCAGTTACTCCACCGAAAGTGAGCTTGCGTGGTCCTTCCGGCATCTCGGGCACAACGTCATCGAACTCCAGGAAGGACGCGCAACCGGGAAAGAAATAGTCAGTGCATGCCTGATGAACAACGTGGACGCCTTCGTCTGGATTCACACGCACACCTGGGAGACTCCGGGCGATCCTGCATTCGCAATCGGCCTTGATGCCATTAAAAAGGCAGGCATCCCCACAATTGGATTCCATTTGGATCGTTACTGGGGACTTAACATTCTGGATGGACGGGAGGATGGAATTGGAAACACACCATGGTGGCAATGTGATTTTGTCTTCACGGCAGATGGAGGGAATCAGGAACGCTTTAAGGCTCGCGGCGTCCGGCATGTCTGGCTTCCACCTGGAGTTGTTGAACGTGGAGTCCACTACGGAAGATTCCGACCTGAGTTTGACTGTGACGTTGCGTTTGTCGGCTCCCGGAATTATCATCCCGAGTATCCGTTCCGTGGAGAGTTAATCTCTTGGCTGGAAATAACTTATGGCAAGAGATTCAAGCTGATAACAGGAGTGCGCGAGGGCGATCTGAACGATGCTTACGCGAGCGCGAAAGTAGTGGTTGGTGATAGTTGTTTCGCGGGAGAGCCGTACTATTGGTCAGACCGTGTGCCGGAGACAGTTGGACGCGGTGGTTATCTGATACACCCTTTCAGCGAAGGGATGCACGCAGGATATTGCCTGCCGTACGTCGGATTGGAACATCTCAGACAGCAGATTGAAGATTCTCTTGAGCTTCCGGAGATGCGTCGGAAGTGGGTTCGTTATCAGATGGAGATTGTTCGTCAGCACGAAACGTACTCGCAGCGGGTTCAGACGATTCTGGAGACGGTGGGCGTGGTACGAAAGTCTGAAGATCGGGAGATATTACCCACTTCGTCAGATCGAGTCCACGAGATGCGATCAGGTTCTGACGGTACATAATCACGGCCATCTGCGTCATCTTTTGCAGGTGCTGTGCGCTGGCGAGATTGGCTTCGCAGATTTCATGCTGATTCAGGAGCACGAGCAACTGGCCTTTTTCAGAGAGCGTAAGCGGAGCAGGAATCGAGGTCTTTTTCACAATGCCGAATAATAGCACAACGGTTATCTGGAGCAACAGGCATCCACGCGGCTGCTGGGACGACACCATATTCCAGGGGATCTTTGCCAGGGGTAATTTCACGCATATCACCGAGTTCGCCAATCTCAGGGATGACGGTGCCGTTGTGATGTTCCCTGCCGCGCATCATCAGAGCGATCTGGCATGGATCAACCGTGAGATCAACAGACTCAAGTGGTGCGTGATGGTGGTTTATGGTGACGAGGAGAACCTGTTCCCCGCGCACCTGATTCGCCATCCGAACATGAAGCTGTGGTATCAGTGTCCAATACCAGGAGTCCATGACTTCGCGGATCGCAAGATCATCTTCGGCTATACGCCCGACACTGTGCCGATGATTGAAAAGAACCGAGGGACTTCTCGCGACCTGGACTGGTCCTTTGCTGGGCAGGTCCAGACATGGAATACACGACGCATCGAATGCGTTGAGCAGTTGCAGAAGTTTAAGGATGCTGATGGTAATGGCTTATTTTTCACGACGCCTGGATTTAACCAGGGACTTACCCATGAGGAATATTATGAGCTTATGTGCAGCGCTAAGGTTATCCCGTGTCCCTCGGGGAATGGTACTCCCGATAGCTTTCGCCTGGCCGAAGCGCTTGAGGCTGGCTGCGTGCCGATTGCCGATGGGCGCAACTGGAGGCCGCACTATCCGTCGGGCTATTGGCAAAATGCTTTCATGGTGAAGGATCTCTGCGAGCAGGGATACTGGCTTCCCTTTCCAATCATTGATGATTGGGCAGACTTACCGAACATTATGAAGGACACGTTGGCGAATTGGGACGCGCTCTCTCGGCAGTGCAGGGGGTTTTGGGGCGCGTACAAACGTGAGCTTTGCTGGGATATGGATGCAGATATTGCGAAGGTTAAATTTCAATGCCGATAGACGATCAGATTACAGTATTGATTCCAACGTCACCAATCCCTTCGCACCCGAGTACTGCGATTATTGACCAGACAATCGCGAGCGTGCGTTTCTGGCTGCCTAAGTCTGAAATATTCGTGATGTGCGACGGAATAAGGCCAGAGCAGGAAGATCGCAGGGTTGATTATGCGGACTATGTCTGGAAGCTTTATAGAAGCAAAGACATTCGTGTGATCGTATACCTTGAGTTTCTGCATCAGGCGATGATGATGAAGCGAACGCTGTGTCGGGTTCGGGTGAAGACTCCGCTTATTCTTTACGTCGAGCATGATACGCCGCTGGTAACTGACGAGCCAATTGAGTGGCAACATTGTATGCAGGCCATCTACGGAGAGGAGTACAACTCAGTGAGATTTATGCACGAATCCCATATTCTGCCTGAACACGAATATCTGATGTGTGGGAGAGCTGAAGGGTGGCCGCTGATTAAGACGATCCAGTATTCCGCGCGTCCACACCTCGCCTCAACCGACTGGTATCGCAGGCTGATCGCCGGCAATTTCACAGAAGACTCCCGCACGTTTCTGGAAGATAAGCTTCACTCAGTGGTACAATGCGCTCCGTGGGAGCGATACAGGCTGGCGATCTATGCGCCGCCGGGAAACATGAAGCGATCTCTGCACCTTGATGGTCGTTCGGTTGATCCGAAGTACGAGATGAAATTCTGATGAGCGAACTCGTGATCGTGACAACGTATCAACGTCCCGAATTGCTGACCTGCACTCTAAAACGCATCAATGAGGCAGCTCCGGGTATTGACCTTTGTGTGTGGAATGATCGCGGCCAGGGTGTGCAGGGCGTCAGGAAGCACGGTTTTTACGGGAACACCTACAGCACGATGGAAGCATTAGGATTGGCTCATAGGGAACGATACGATTACGTCTATCTGATCGAAGATGATGTGTTCGTTTATCCCGACTTCTTCGACTGGCACCGGAGGGCGCATGCCGATAATCCAGACATTTTCGCTTCCTGCGCCTGGACGTTCAATCGACATGCACCCGTCGTGGATGGTGATGACTCATTTGCGCCGTGGTATTACTCAATTGGAGTTTGTTTCCGAGCGGACAAACTCGAACTCGTTGCGCGACACGCAAACATCTCATACTACAGTGACATGCCCGGATATATCCGAGATACTTTTCCTGATTCAAAGCTGAATACCGGCGACATGGCGGCTCACTATGAGCAGGATGGATTGATTCAGCGTGTCCTTGAGCAGGACAAATCTCAGGTCTGCTGGCCAGCGCTGCCTAAATGCGCTCACATGGGCTGGAGCGGTTACAACAAGCCCAACGGCCCGAAGATCCTGACTGCGGATACTTTCGAGGGCCGCGTGCAGCAGGTTGAAGACTTCTATGCAAACTCAGAATATCGTGCTAAGGTTTTCGGTGACGACATCGTACGCAGAGAAGAAGCTGGAGCTGGCCGCGGCAAGTTTCACAGTTACAGGGAATGGCAGATCGTGAAGCCTTCCGGTACTCTCGGACGCGCATTCACGACCAAAGAACCATTGCAACCGCCGTGGCAATTGCTGGGCGAGCGTACGAGTTTCAAGATGCTTCACGAAGTCAATGCAGGATAAAGACTTATGGAAGATTCAGGCGAAATAATCCAGCCACCTGTCTGGCCCTCGAATGGTCAGTTTGTAAAAGGGCATGACCCGCGACGCAATCTTACTGGTGGACCAAAGACTAAGCCACTTACCGAAGCCCTTGAACGACAACTCACCACGAAAGAATGTGATCGCATCGCAAGAGCTATGATTCGACAGGCCGGCAAAGGTTCAGTGTCCCACTTTGAGTCTGTTGCTGATCGCGTAGAAGGTCCCGTGGCCCGCGCTGAAGCCGAATCCTCGAAGACTACCATTCAGGTTGTAATCCTCACGGGCGATGCGTGATTTATCGAAGTACCTCGACTCAGAAGGCAAGCTCAAACTCATAGACTTACGCCCCGTTGCCGAACAGGACGATTCCCATGTTTACCAGGCCACAATAAAGCAACGCGATCTGCACCTGTCCAGGGCTCGCTTCAGAATGGCCATTGGTGGGCGCGGTTCCGGAAAATCTCAGTTTCTTCTATGGGAAGCTGTTCGTTACATGACGAAGTGGCCGGGCTGCCACACACTCCTGTTGCGTAAAGATTTCAAGGAACTGGCGAAGGGTTTGATTCAGGACCTGCAACGGGATGTTCCGGGTCAGCTCTACAAGTACAACGGGCAGGATCACATCGCCCATTGGTTCAACGGATCACTCCTCTATTTCGGCCATTGCGAGAACCTGAACATCAAGGACCTGAACCAGTACCTCTCTGCCTCCTTCAGCTTCATTGGCGTAGAAGAGACCGGTGAGTTCCCATTCGATATATGGGACTTTCTTCTCGGCTCAAACCGCAACAAGGTGGAAGGGCCGACGCCAACAATGGCTGGCGCAACGAATCCTTATGGCATCGGTTACGGCTGGATCAAGACACTGTTTGTGGAGAAACGCCCTGTAGCCCAAATCGAGGAGAGCAAATCGTATGACCCCCAAAATTACTTTTACAATCACTCCACGCTGCTGGATAACCCGTACCTTATGCGCAAAGATCCTGACTATATCAATCGGCTCAACCTCTTATCGCCTGAGTTACGGCAGAAAATGCTCTATGGAGACCTTGACTCCGTCAGCGGACAATACTTCACAAATTTCAGCATGGATCGGCACGTTATCCCTCTCTCGCATCAAGCGGAGCGGATTCAGTGGGAAGACTGGCAAACACCCTGGATCGGATCGGACTACGGACTCGCGCACTTTTGGGTAACGTACTGGATGCGCCTTGCGATGGTCAGGCGTGGCGACGACTGGAAACGTTGCTGCGTGATCTATCGGGAGCTGGTGGACCATGACAAGTCGATCGCCGAATATACCGCCCTGATTGACCATCGCATGAGAAACGGGCGCGACTCGTATACGTTCAGGGAGGAGAAGATCGCCCACGTATTCTTTTCGCCTGAGCGATTCAACCGTACTTCACCGCAACATACGCCGGCCGACCAGTTCACCGAAGAGTTGTACAAGTTCGGTCTGCCACCGGCTTCAAGAGCTACCGATGATCGCGTGGCTGGTGCGACGTTCATGTACTCGATGTTTGACGCCAACGAGATTGTGATTCTGGATTGCTGCCCGAACCTGATACGTGCAATCCCTACGCTGATTCGCGGGGGCAAGACTTCCAAGGACATTGAGGACGTTTACAAGGCCGAGACGCTCGAAGACGATTGCTACGACGGCGCACGGTATGGCATAGTGTCCAAACTGATGGAAGTAAACAAGCCAGCCGAAACGATCATGCGCGAACACGCCATGCAGATCCATGATCCTGTTGCCCGTCACCACTTCGTACGAAAGCAAAACGCGCAGATTGAGAAGAGTGGCGAATACTTCAAGCCGACCTATGGGCCGCGCTGGAGGAATCAATGAAGTGGCGCACCGCACTTGAAACTCATCTGCTTACCGAGAACTCCTGGTTGCGTCACCAGCTCGAAGTCGCGCAGGCCAAGATCGAACGCATGGAACTGGCGATCATGCCGATGACGGAAGCAGGGAGACGCTACGCATCGAAGGCTGAACCGGTAGAACCGATATTCATACCAGAAGGAAAAGATTTGCCTTTGGTCGGCGGATGGCGTAAAACTCAGGAACAGAACGCGCTGGATTTGAAGGAGGCAGAACGTGACGATGCTCTTCGGCAAAAAGCCAATGCCCAAACCGCAGTCCGGGCATCCACCGCAACAGATGGAACCCAAGCAGAACGATCAGCCTGAATCACAGAATCAGGGCGATGAGGGCGAAGACATTCATTCCGTAGTCGCGCAGCATGGTCCTGCCAACGAAGTCCACATCATGCACTCCGGTGGGCAGCACACCATGCACTCAACGCATGGAGCGCACAAGCACAAATCCAGCCACGGTTCAGCCCACGAAGCACATCAGGCGGGTATGACTGCGGCGAACGCTGAACAGCCCGAGGGTGACGAGGAAGGCGTAACGTCCGATCAGAACACGCCGGAACAGGCCCCGGCAATCCCAGGTTACTAACGGAGGACTCCCTAAGTTCTCTGACGTAGCAAAGGCGCGTCATTCAAAGAATGGCTGACGAACAAGCTCCGCAATCCTCGCTACCGGAACCTGGCGTAATCGCTCCGTGGGATTATTCTCCAGAAGAAAACTCACAGCTATCTGAAAAAGCCCAGCAGTGGCTTACGACTCTGTGTGAGAAGTTCGCCAAGCGCGATATGGCCGCTCGCAGGTTTGAGGTTGAGCAGAGCTGGAAAGCGGGGATGTTCAAGCGCGGGTATCAGTACCTGCTGCCCCAGAAAGGCGGAGGCTGGATCACCTGGCAGGCCAAGAACCCTGAGACGTGGAACGCCAATCCCGGCCTGAACACGAACATCTACACGCCGTACCACGACATCATTGTGTCGGCGCTCACGCGTGATACGCCTGAAGTCAGGTTCGAGCCGGAAGACCCTGAGAATGACGGAGACATCACGGCGGCTGATGCGGCCGGGGATTTCATCAAGGTATTCGAGCGCAACAACGATCTTCTTACGCTGCACACGGATATCTCGAGTTATCTGTTCACGGACGGGAGAAGCCATGTCTACACGCGGTACGTCAAGGACGCGCAGCAATTCGGGTACGAGCAGGAAACGGACGAAGAGCCAGTCGTCCCGGAAGACGAAGAACAGCAGCAACCCCCTGACCCGGACACACTATCCGGCCAAGCTGCGAGTACCGAGGGAATGGCTCAAGAGAACACTGGAGGAATTCAACAGGAATCTGGACAAAGTTCTGGAAAACAACCACGCGGCCGAGAAGTAGCAGAAGCCTTTGGCAAGCTATCCGTAAAAGTTCCCATCAACACCAAAAAGCAGTCGCAGTGGCACGCGCTTAGTCTTTCTCGTGAATGGGACGTGTCCATAGCCAAGGCTACGTTTCCGTGGATCGCCGACAAGATTGCGCCCAGCTCAAGCCCTGGTGAGAATGAACTCGACCGCATCGCACGAATCAATATCGGGCTGGCCCTTGGATCTTCGTATGTTACAGGCGATTCGATGGTGAATGACGTTACCGTGCAGGGCGTGTGGTTCCGGCCTGCCGCGTTCATGGAAGTTTCTGATATTCCGGTACGTGACGAGCTGATGGGCCTGTTTGCCGACAAGGGCGGATGTCTCGTGGTTCATGCTGGCAAGACCTTCGCTTTCGCTCGACCTGAGTGCATGGACGATCACTGGTCAGTTATCAAGGCGAACCCCTCCGACAGCATGAACTGTCCGGGTCAGGGTGAGTGGCTTATCCCGATACAGGAGCGTGTCAACAACCTGGTGGATTTGCTCTATGCATTCTTTGTGGCTACAGTTCCGCGAAAGCACTTCGACTCAAAAGCATTCAACATCGAGGCGCTTAAGAATCAGACAAACTATCCTGGTGAATCAGGGCCTTTCGTTCGCCAGCCGGGTACGCCAGTATCCGAGTTGGTATTTATTGAACCTTCGCCGCAGCATCAGCCGGAACTGCCGGACTTCCTCTGGAAGATGATCAATGAGATCGCACAGCTACTTACCGGAGCTTATCCCGCACTTTCAGGCGGTGACACTGAGGGGAACGACACCGCTTCCGGTATCGCCACACAGCGCGATCAGGCTCTTGGACGCCTTGGGCTGGTTTGGCATTCAATTCAGGCTGCCACCGCGAATTACCATCGGCAGGCAGTTCAGTGTGCTGCACGATGTCGAGAGCGAGACGTAAAGCAGTTGATCGGGGAGTCGGATACCGTCATCATCGAACTGAACGATCTCAAGGGCAACGTGCTGTGCTTCCCGGAGTCCGATACGAGCTTCCCCGAATCGTGGACGCAGCGCCAGCAGAGATTCACCGCATTGCTTCAGGACTCAAAGAACCCCGTTATCCAGACGCTGCTTCAGTTGCCCAACAATCTCCGGGTGGCCAAAGATGCGGTTGGCCTTACTGACTTCGAGATTCCCCAGGCGGATTCAGTCGATAAGCAGCGTGGCGAGTTTGAAGTGCTGATGAAGACCGGGCCTGTTCCAAACCCGAAGCTTCAGCAGGCGCAGCAGCTCATGCAGTCAGCACAGATGAAAGGCGCACCACCCGAAGCCCTGCAACAGGCTGAGCAGATGATTCAGCAGATACCACCTGAAGTCTCTACTGTTCCCGTCGATCCCGACTGGGACGACCACGAAGCGGAGGCTGCGACCTGTGGGCAGTTCATCAATTCACCGACAGGCCGCAAGATGAAGAACGGAACTCCCGAGGAGCAGGCAGGCCTTGCGAACATTGCTTTGCACGGCATGGAACACAAGGCGCTGATTAAAGCACCGCAGCCGCAACAGAAACCAGTGAGCGAGCAGATATCGCTGAAGGATTTACCGCCTGAAGGTCAGCAGCAAATGGCCGCGCAGGCAGGAATCCAGATTACTCCGCAGCAGGTAGCAGCCAGGGCTATTGCAGAGAAACCACCCGCACCAATCGTACAACCAGGAGGACCTATTCAATGAGCGACGAACAGGCAGTCGCCGAAGTTGCGGCAGATACAGGAACGGAAGTAGTCGAGCAACCAGCGGTTGAAACTGAGGTTGCGGATACCGGCACAGAGATTACTCCCGATCTTGATAAGCCGGAAGGTCAGGACGAATCTGTCGAGGGCGATAATCGTGCCCTGCCGCGTGATATTCAACGGACGCTCAAGACGCTGCGCGACAGTGGCGATCCCGCACAGGCCAAAGTCGCACGCGCATTGAACGATTCCTATTTCCGCGAGCAGGCGTTCGTCAAGGTTTTCCCCAAGCCCTCCGACGCAATGGCTGCGAAGTCCACGCTCGATCTGGTTGGCGGTTCCGAAGGCATTTCCGAGATGCAGTCGCAGCTTGAAACCATGCGACTCGTGGATGAGGACATCGCGAATGGACGCCCTGAGTTCCTGGACGACATCATCAAGACTTCTCCGGAGGGTTTCAAGAAGATTGCTCCGCATGTCCTGAATAAACTCTTCAATCTCGACCGTGATGCTTACGGCAACACCGTTGCTCCTGTAATCGCAAACACGCTGCGAACTTACGGTGTAATCGGCCAGGATGGCAAGGTGGTCCCTGAAGCCTTCCAGCGCCTCGTCACTGACCTCGAGGAAACGCTGCGCCAATCTAAGAATGTTGCTGAGAATCCGAAGGAAAAAGAACTATCCGAGCGCGAGAAGAAACTGAACGAACGCGAGGAAAGTGACTTCCGAACCAGTCTTGGCCGAACTTCCAACGAGCATATGAACCAGCAGATTCAGAAACACATTACGCCTTTGCTGGCTTCGATGTCTTCGGTCAAGAACGACAAGGCTGGCTTTGTCACTGAAGTCAACGCGCAGATCAATGCGCTTCTGAAGCAGGATGCCAACTACCAAAAGAACGTGAAGTCTCTGCTGCGAGAAAAGAACGCCGAGAAGATCACGCGGTACATCAACGCCAAACTGGACGAGGCCGTTCCTAAAGCAGTCACGGCGGTCAAGAATACCTGGCAGAAACGCTATGGAACGCAGAAGCCGAAAGTGGCGACAAACGGGAACGGTGCAGGACCGAGCGGGATGCTCTCCAAACAGCCGGACGTGAAGGACATCGACAAGGTGGCTGGCTGGCAATTGCTGTGGATGCAGGGAAAGGGAACCATAAAAGGGCGTGCGGTTTCGTGGAAGAAGTGATATAAGATTTTGCAAGCGTTGCGGGAAGTTTCAGGGACGGGGCTTAACTGATTACTTCCTAGGCTTAGGCCGAGACGGCACCGCAACGCTATCGCCCCGAAAATTGGATCGTCAAAGCTTCGACAACCTAGCGTTGTCGCTGAATCAGGCGTAGTTATCAGTACAGCCGTGCGGAGTGAAAACCGCAACGGTGCCAACGCCAAAAACGCTGCACATCCTTTGTGCTGGACCTACAGGCGGGTCGAAAAAGGAGGCGACTTGAGCTAATTGTGCAGGTGTGTACATGGCGAATCCGCTCGCAGAAGCTGCGGTACAAGCCGTAGAAATTGACGCCTTCTCCAAAGATATCCCCAACATGATGTACGACTCAGACACGCTGTACCGTCTGATGAAGGAAAAAGCAACAGTCATTCCTGTTTCAAATATCACTGGTGGTGGTGGCGTTACCCGTCCGTCGTTCCGCGTCAACATGAGGATTCAGGCGGGCGCTGCAATCACGCAAGGGACCGGCAACGGCGACTCACTTGGACGTGGCACTGGTTCGCAGTGGGCAGGTATGGCGCTTTCCCCGGTGTTCTTCTACTCCGGCTGCGAAATCACCTACCTTGCTCGCATGGCAACCAATGGACCGAAGCGCAGTGAAGGCGGATTCAAGGTTCAGGCGCAGGAACTCAAGAACAGCCTTACGCAGGCCGAACAGGGCCTCGAAGGGCTGATGAACTCTGACGGTTCCGGCGCATTCGATCAGATCCCGGCAACCGCAACGGTAAACAACAACACCGGCTCCGGCCAGTCCACATCTTCGATTGTTGGTATGAACGTGGCCGTGCAGTTCGCCGATCAGCAGGTTGTGCAGGTATTCTCATCCATCGGTGGAACCAATCGCGGATCGTTCACGATTTCCTATGTCGATGGCGTGAGCAATACGCTCTACTCTGCCGGTGCTTTGCCAGCCGGAACAACGACCGGAGATTATCTGGTCATCAACGGCGGTTCCGGTGCCGCAGGTTCTTCGCTGATGGGACTTCGCGCCTATCAGGTGAACAGCAACGTCGGATCGCTCAACGGTCTGCCTCGCGCTTCTTTCCCCGGACGGCTCTCGACTCCCACAATCAACATGAACGGTCAGGCAGTCGTGCAGGCCACTGAGACGCGGATCAGCACGCTGATTGGTCGAGCACTTGGACCTGAATCCGAAGCCCTGAAGGACCTGATTTACTATTGCGGTCCTGACCAGGCTGCCGCGATTCAGAATATCTACTACACCATAAACTACTTCAATGTGCCCGATGCAAAGGGTGACGTGACACCGGACATCACCAAGCGTTTCTTCCCGAAGACATGGGGGGGGCGCGATCTGCACGTCTCGTGGAACGCGCTGCCCGGACGCATTGACGCCTTCTGCCCGAGCACATGGTACATGGGAGAAATGATTCCGCTGGAGCTGTATGACTTTGGCAGCGGCGTGACGGTCGCTCCAATTGTTGATATCAACACTGGTGGTTACCTGACCTCAAACATTTTCTATTACAACGCATGTTTGAATCTGGTGAACTCAAACGTCAGATCTGGCTGCTACCTGACATCCTGCGCTCAACCGGCCATTTCGTAACTTAACCAGGGGCGTGGGTTTCGGCTCACGCCTCTCACTCAGGAGAGAAGATGCTAAGACCAAGAAACGATCTGGTTCTTATCAGGCGCATCAAGGAAGACGTTGATTCACCAATCATCCGTCCTGATTCTTCAGTCACTCCTTCAAATAAGGGAGAAGTGATTGCAGTAGGACGCGGAGAAGTCATCGACGGGAAACTGATTCCCATTGATCTTGAACCCGGAACCATCGTTATCTTCTCGAAGTATTCAGAGATGACGGTAGAAACAACGGAAGAAGGAGATTTTCTTCTGGTACGCAGCATGGAGATTTACGGAGAAGAGGATGAATTACCGTATCCCAGGCCCCGAGCGGAGAAAGTGCCCATCGGAGTTTCAGCGCAGAATCACAAGGGCAGGCGGAATTAACCGCTTCGGAAAGCCGAACTTCGATATTATCTGGGGCGAGACGGCTACAGTTCGCACCGAGGCTGGCGTGATGCTCTCCCTGTTCGGTGAGCAGTGCTGGGCGCTCAGGAAGTGGAACGACGCAGAGAGACGCTACGAAGTCGTGCAGCCGTTCCGCTGGGCAGGCATTGTGAATGGAAAGCTGGTGCGGGAGTTCATGCCGCTTAATTCAGTAATCATCGACAAGGTGATACCGATTATCCGGCAGAGTCAGGACGTGTCTTACTGGCAGCGATGGCTCGCGCTTCGCGCGGAGCGGGAGCGTATTGAGAAGGCCAGAGAGGATCGCATCGAGGCCAATATCCGGAATGCAAGTCCGTGGGCTGGCCCGGTGTCGTTTGCAGCGCAGCGCATGAGGACTTCGCTCATCGACAAGAAGATCGAAGCGATCAAACGCAACTGGGATCGGGCCATGTATATGCAGAGGATTTTACGCAGGGGGCATTCGGCCTTTAACAAGCCAGTGCTTAACTGAACTCAGGAGGAACCATGTCAGCGAACGCAACGATCACGAAACAGTCCAGGCCGATCAAGGCTGGGCAGGGACCAGACACCACCGATCCCGGATATCAGATGGGCGTCAAGGAAAACCAGATCAACTGGCGGTCCGACCCGAACATGGTGCGGCAGGCGGAGTACTTCATTTACGTGTTCAATGTCGGCGGGAAGAATCATCCCATCACGCATCCGCTGGTAAAGGGGAACATCCCCGCGTGCCCTCCGGGCGAACGTTACAAGCTGGCTTTCAAGCTGCCAAACATTATGACTCAGGTTTGGGCGGATGATGCAACAGGACTTCCCCGAACCCATGCGGAATACGGTGAGCGCGTTGCCACCGACCTGATTAACCCTGCGAATCTTGGAATTGACCAGTGGGCAAATCTCGATGAATCGCAGATTATTTCCAGCGGCCAGGACATGGCGAAGTTCGGAGTATTCTGGAGTTTGTCTGAAGTTCCTTCCGATGAAGAACTCGTGAAGATTACCGAGAAGATGAAGAAGCACTACCGGGTGCTGATTGGCCGGGCAGATGAACTGGCCCGCAAAGGGAAGCTCGAAGACATCACCCAGGACATGCACATGGCGGCTGACTACTTCCAGTATGAAGCAAGCTGGCACGCGCAGGTGGAGATGCCGACCAACTGCCCGAACTGCGGAGAGAAGATTCGCAAGGGCATTGCGTATCACAAGAATTCGATGGATATGGTTTGCGTCATCGACAGGAAACGCTACGAGGCGGCAACGGGGAAGACCGCCGAATAATCTTCATCGTGGCCCGGTGACTTCTCCTGGGCTTGCCTGAGTTCAGTCGTTGCCGGGCTGCGATGATGTTTGAGGACAAATGCCGATAGTTGTCACAGGGCCGTACCCTAGCGTTGAGGAAGTGCTTCAGGACGCTCGCGCCCTCGTGAACGACACTTACGGTGGCACTGGCCTCGTGCTGACCGATACCGCCCCGTTTACAATTCCGCTGATTAACGGGGCGATCAGGCGGCTGCGTCTTGAGTTTGCAAACAACAATATTTCCACGGTCATCAAGGACAATGTAATTCTGTCCCCGATCCTCCCGGTGCAGAATATTGATCCTTCCGTGCAGCAGTTCATTTCATGGAGCGGGTTCTACGATGGCACGCAGATGTGGCCCGTGCCTGTCCTGCCGCCTGATCTGATCGTTCCTCTGTTTGCGTGGGAGCGGCAGACTGGGGCCGGCCTGCCATTTGTTGAGATGCAGGAACCTCAGTCAGGACTGATTTCACGGTTTCAGTATCCCAGTCTCGGACAGTGGGAATGGCGCACGGATCAGATCAACCTGATTGGCTCGACAGAATCAAGGGACATGCGCCTTCGCTACGAGGCACAGGTTATTACCGAGATTCAGCCAGATTCTGATTTTACTGTGACCACGATAGGCAGCATCGACTCTCAGGACGCGCTGGCGTATGAGATTGCTTACCGGTTCGCAACGGCCCGAGGCGCTGCGATTGCTCCGCAGATGAAGGCTGACCGTGACGAGTATCTGTTCCTGATGGTGAATCGGTACGTACGCAGGCAGCAGGAGATTCCTTATCTTCGTCAGCAGTTCGGGGCGACGAACAATCCGTATCCAGGCGGAAACATCAACCTGCCGTAAAGGAGAACTCGATGGCGTTAGGCACACTTACTGCAACAGTGACCAAATCAACCGTGGACCAGAAGTGCCAGATTATTTTCGGGACGCTTCAGGTCAGCGGATTCAATGACACCTATCCTGCTGGCGGGTTCCCTCTGGACTCTGTTCTTAAGCAGCTCGAAGCGGTCAAGTCAACCAGCGGCGTGCCTCTGCGCGTGCTGATTAACTCCGGGGCAGGTTCAGGGTATATCTACCAGCGAATTACGGCCACCGGAACGATGATGATTCTACAGGTGCCACTGTCGGGCTCTCTGACCACGGCCGCGCCGCTTCAGCAGTTGTCTTCTGCTGCTGGTTCGTTGTCGGGACCGTACGAGGACACGATAGAATTCATTGCATGGTACCTGAAGGTCTAGGTGATTAACGCGGGGCAGGGATATACCCAGGTTCCGCTCACCGCCTTCCTGGGACTTTACACTGAAGCCTCTCCCGAGAGCCTTCCCGAAGGTGCATCTCCGCTTACCTGGGACACCGATTTCGTTATCGGTGGCGTGAAGATGCGCCCCGGCAAGCAGAGCGCTTTCGCTTTCAGCGGATCGTCCACGGGACCGAATGGCTGTCAGTCAGGGACCGCACCACTCACCGGGCTTTCTCCCTGGACCAATCCCGGAGCAATAACCGCGCACGATGCGAGTTACGCATCAGCGACTCCATCCGCAACTCAGACGACTCCGCTGGTCATTGCAGGAATGGGGGCGAACGGACCGCTGCTTGGCCCTCTATGGTCAAATCCAAACGATGTTACATCTGGGGCGTCCTATGCCACGCTTACATCCGGTTCCGGTGGACCATCCTCTGCGCTGGTTGCGAGCGGGTTCTTATTTTCTCTGCCTGCTTCTGAAGCTGTCGATGGCGTTATCGTATCTTTCCAGGCGTTCATAAATTCAGTCAGTTTCACCAATTTGGTGATCGTGCAGCTCACTCAGAATGGGAATCCGGTAGGGAATACCAAGACAATCAACCTGAGTTCGACGTCCCCGGCAACGTACACATTGGGAGGTTCAGGAGATTCCTGGGGAGCAACGCTTTCCACGAGCGACACGATAGGCGTTCAGTTCATCGCCCAGAATGGTGTTGGCGGAGGCACGAGAATCTATAGCCTGAACAACGTGCAGATGCAACTCAGCTATTCAGGTGATATCTCAGACCCTCTATATGCAAAGACGTTCGGATTCAGTCTCCCGTCGCAGAACCTGACCGGTTTCCAGATTGGCGTTACAGGGTACGTTACAGGGACCGGAGTCCTGACCGCGCAGCTATTGCAGGCAGGTGTCCCGGTGGGGACGGTAAAGACCTTCGCACTGACTTCCAGCCCGACGCGAGTTGTGCTTGGCTCACCAACGGATATCTGGGGTACGACGCTTGCGTATTCGGACGTGAACGGAACCAACTTCGGAGTAGTGCTTCAGGCTATTGGAACTTTTACCGCTTACATCGACTATGTGGACTGCACTGTGTCACAGACCAGTGGGAGGCAGAACTTCAACTGGTTTGGAACGTACGAGCGAGAAAGCATTTCACAGATCGACACACTGGCGCTGGACGCACTCGGGACGCTGTGGGACGAGAACGTCACCTCGGATCAGGGGATTCTGACTTCGATATTCACCGGGATTGCACCCAACAGCTTCGCCAATGGATCTACGCTTGATGCGGTGGAATATCTGGCGATCTCCGATCTCACGGCCGGTAACGACATCCCTCGGCAGTGGGACGGAACGACTCTGAACAGAGTCTCGCAGGTCGGACCAGGCGCGGCCCCGGCGTTCAGCTTCAGCTCCACAACGTATCCAGAAGCTGCATCTCCAAACGGAATCACTCAGCCAGCAGCGGTGGTGAATACAGGTTCAGGGGTTCCTATCAGGGCGCTGCTATGGTCAAGCGGCCCAGGAGTCAAACACACTCCCGGTAATGTCATCACGATTTATTATGGGATAGGACCGACGACACCGGACCCTGATTTACAGGTCGGGCTCGGAGTAGTGCTCGCCAACTTTGCGAGCGTGGGAGGAGTCAGCCCGAATCTGACCTACATCATCACCGGGATCGGAGTTCAGCCTGCGGGATTGTTTGCCCAGCCCATAAATTATTTCACGGTCACAGCCACGTCAACGGAGAACGCCTTCGTGACGCCTGCGACAAGCTCGTCCTATCAATCATCCCTGGCAACTGTAACAACCACGGTTCCGGTGCCTGGAGTTCAGGTCGGGACTTCCATCTCCCTTGCCGGTAACAGCAATGCGACGTGGAACCAGACATGGACCGTTCTGTTCACTCCCAACGGAGCACAGCTCCTGATTACCTCGACCAGCCTCGCGGCGAACGTGGCGACATATGATTATGTTCTGGTGAGCGGTACCGATCCTTCGGCTGGGGAGCTTGTGACCATTACCAACACGGCAAATGGTGGAGGAATATTCAACATCGTGGATGGCGTGGTTGTGTCAGCGACTTCCAGTTCGTTCACAGTGAATCTGGTGGGTGCTAACGTCACGTCTTCGGCTGAATCGGGTAATGGAATCATCAACGGGACTGAGTTCCAGATTGATCCGGCGCCCCTGTACGCAGGGACCGCAACAACCGCGATCCTCGGGAATGATGGCGGCGGGACGCTTTCGATAGCAGGATTTCTCGGAGCTGGCACGAGACAGGCCGTTGTGATGTTCCTGACCGATTCCGATTATCTGACACAGCCTTCTCCGTTCGCTACTTTCACTCTTCCCGATGACGCATCATCCATCTTCGCCACGCTGATTCCCATAGGTCCTCCAAACACAAAAGCACGATGGATTGCTTTCACGGGGGCGCAGGGTGGATACTATTACGTCATCCCCGAACCCGTTTCAGTCGTCTCAAACGGCCAGACGATCACCTATACTTCCACGGTCATCAACGACAACACAACGACCTCAGCGACGTTCACATTTACGGATGCTGTGCTTCTTGCTGCCGATGAGATTGATGTTCAGGGCAATGATAATTTCAACCAGATGGAACTGGGGCCTTCTCTCGGGTGCATTCCGTATGCGGGACGAATGTTCTACTGGGGGACGCTTGACAAAATTACGAACTTCAACAACCTGACCTTCGATGGCGGCTATCTTCCGACGAGTCAGACGAGCGCGGTCTATCCGTTGGGCTGGACTATTGACCAGGTGAATGGAAGAGGAGGGAATCTACAACTCTCACCCGTATTCGGAAACAGTTACCTCATCAGCAATTCATTCGGAGGGACGGTTGCGACCCTCGGCCTGATTACTCAGGGAGCTTTTCAGGATCAGTACAATGTCGCCATCATCGAACCACTGACGACCTACAGCGTCAGAATAGCGGCCAGAACTCCATCCGGCGCGACCGCCGGTGTCCTGACGATTGATCTGTACAGCCCGAGCTTCAATCTGGTTTATGGTACGGCGTCGTTCCCGACCTCGGGGATGACGACCACAATGGGGCTGTACAGTACTACACTGCTGACAAATGATTTCACGGGGCAGATTCCCTCTGACCTTCAATTGCGGATGTATTTCAAGAACTCTGCGAACGGTTAGAATGT
>Ga0302324_100002020_pt1 | contig 47942 bp, 39 predicted proteins | sample Palsa_T0_1_FD_201949 | JGI IMG/M metagenome (GOLD analysis project Ga0302324, IMG submission 201949) | Peat permafrost microbial communities from Stordalen Mire near Abisko, Sweden - Palsa_T0_1 | ecosystem: Environmental > Terrestrial > Soil > Palsa > Peat permafrost | place: Sweden: Abisko...
TGAATGCCAAGTTGCCGATATTCGCATGAGTGATCGGTGCCATGGCAGTTCTCAGCACCCCCATCCACTGGGCGCATAATATAGAAACTTCTCATGTAATACCACATCGTGCAAGGTACGAGTTTCTCCATAAGCACCGTTTATTTCCCATGTTCCAAGGGATAGTAAGATTAAATCGTGCCTTTGTATTGACAGAAAAAGGCCACGATTCATGATTAGGGCCGCACCGCTCTACCCAGATAAGACCGCATGGTCCCCATAGCTGCCCGCGTCCTGACAACCAGATGCTCATAGTCCTCTTCGAGCTGGATAACGGGCGCATCCACAGGATTCGGAGCATAAGACCATAACGTCACTGCCCATACGGCAATCGGCACCGTATAACCAATTTGCCGCGCAATACCAAGAGTGGCTGCAAGCCGACCGCCAGCATAGGAATATGCGGACAAGTTCACCAGAGCGGCCGCTATCGAAAATCCATACCCAACGATCATTCCCTTCATATTCTTACCGATTTGAATCCGGTAGTACGAAATCAGCGCCAGTACGGCAAACAGGAAGATCGCTTGGACGGATCGGACGTTTACCTCCAAGTCTTCCATCGTGCCGCTCACCGAACCGAGTCGCGCCAACAGCGGATAAACTCCCGATGAGCACAAAACCGCGACGAAGGCGATGATGCCAGTGACCCGGGCAATCCTCTCCGCTCCGGGATAAGGCGAAAGAACATGCCGAAAGATTTCCAGGACAATCCCGCAGGCGAGAACAAGGCTTAGGAACTCGGCACTCCAGTAGAAGGTTCGGTAAAGGCTCGGAAACCTCGCACCAATGTAAAATACGAGGCCTTCGAGCGCCAGCCCGCCAGCGATGAAAGAGTAAAAGAAGGGGTATTTCGAGATAACCCTAGTGCGCAATCCCCGAAATAGAACCAAGGCGCCGAGAGACACGCCTACCCAAAAAATGATCAACTGCAACATTAGGAGCAACGTACCATAAAATACCAAGGGGGGAGTTCTTCTTTCTCTCCCCCTAGCATCCAAAATCGCCGATGCGAGGCCAGCCTACTTGGATGCGGCTACGTGAACCATGACGCCTGGTATGGGATTCACGATGTCTTTGCCAGGAATGGGATTTACGATATCTTTGCCCGGAATGGGATTCACGATATCTTGAGGGCGGAGCACGGGCAACGCCAGAGCAGCAAACGACAGCAGGCAAAACGCGAACTTTACGATCTTCATGTTTTTATCCTCCGAGAGGGAAGTGAACCCCTTCACGGCCCGCAGAGTAGCGGCCCCCCGAGAGTTCCCAAACGAAGCGATCCCAGCCGCTCCGGCGACGAAGCACGAAACGCAGGTTAATTTGTAGTCAACAGGTGGTTTAGAAGATGTCGGCGGGGCCGGGTGAGAGTTGCGCCCTTCTCAGGCTGCGGCACTACGGGTTCATTATGGGAAACTCATCGGAAGATACATATCGCGTCCGCATCTGATACACGATAATTAAATGTATCAAACGCTGGCCTGGACAACACAAATGAACCGGCAAAACATCCCTGGCGCGGATCCCCTGCGGCCGGAAGCTATTCGCGATCATTGGCGGAAGCTGGATCGCCGGCAGTGGTGGTTGTGGTCCTCGACGGTTGCCATCCTGATCCTGCTGACCATCGCGGTGGCCTCATTTTCCTTTCCTTCCTTCCTGGACGCCGGAGAGCAGGCCTACTACTCGTTCAATCTGACTCAGGCAGTGCGCGCTCTAATGGGGATCGTGCTGCTATTCAGCGTCTACGTGGTGTATCAGCAGACCATGATTTCGCGCATGAGGAACCAAATTGCCGATCAGATTCATTCCTTGGCCAAAGTCGAGGAGCGCACGAACGAGGTTTACAAACTGGCGGCGCTCGATCAGCTCACCGGCCTCTACAATCGCCGTTCCGGCGAACAACGCCTGGCTGATGAAATAATTCGCGCCGAGCGCTACGGACGCCCGCTCACGTTGTTATTGATCGACCTGGACGGCCTGAAACAAATCAATGACGGTTGGGGCCATGCGGCGGGCGATTTGGTGCTGAAGTCCTTTTCAGAGCGGTTGCTGAGGGCCATCCGAGGCTCGGACCTCGCCGTGCGTTTGGGCGGTGACGAGTTCATGCTGCTGCTTCCCGAGTGCCGGCTGGACGAAGTGCGGCATGTAATGGCACGCGTCGAGGGTCTCGAGGTCGAATACGAGGGGCACAAGATTCAATGCCGCTTCTCCCGTGGATGGACCGACTACCGGTCCGGCGAAACTGCGGAACAACTCATGAAGCGCGCTGACGCATCGCTCTATGCCAACAAGCGCTCGGGCAAGGCGTCAAGCGGAATGCGCCCGACGGTGGTCCAGCAGTCTGCATCGTAACAGCGTAGTCTCAGCGCTCCCCCAGATCCTTCTATCGATACCGCGCAGTTCGCCCGTCGGCTCACCCTGCGCCGATATAGCGCATCGTATCCTTTGCGGTATGATGAAGATGAAATTGACCCCGCCGGAGCGATCGTAATAGCTATTCCGGCGGTCATGAGGTGTCCTGCCATGATTTCCGATATCAGAAAGTCCATTCCCGAACGATGGGTCTTCGTTGCGCTTCTAATCTTGGCCGGGTCCACGATGTGGACGGCAGCTGCGCGCGCCGACATTTTGGAGCTTCGCACCGGCGAAATCGTGCAAGGCAAGTTCCTCGGCGGATCGCCGATGAACATCCGCTTTCAAGTGAATGGCCAAGAGCAGGTTTTTTCCACAAGGGACGTGCTAAACATCGGATTCAGCGACGCGAGCGAAGCGTCGAACAGCGCGACAGCGCCAGCACCACCCTCTACACCGCCCGCACCCGAGCCAGACTCTAATGCAGACCCGAGCCAGGCCCCTGCGCCTCCGCCCGCCGCCGATACGAACGCGCCGCAGAACGCTGCGCCTGCCCCGCCGATCACCATACCCTCCGGAACGTCCGTCCTGGTGCGCATGATCGACTCCATGGACTCGTCTACGAACAGGATAGGAGACACCTTCCACGCCAGCTTGGAGAATGCGCTGGTCGTTGGCGACACGGTCGTAGCGCCGAAGGGCGCCGACGCGTATGGCAAACTCACCCGAGCAAAAGAAGCTGGCAAGATTTCCGGCAGTCCCGAGCTGACACTGGAACTGACCGGCATCCGAATCAACGGGAGCGTCGTGGCGCTCGATTCCACCGACTACAGCGTAGCGGGCAAGAGTCGCGGCGGCCAGAGTGCGAAACGAATCGGGGGTGGTGCGGTTGTCGGCGCAGTGATCGGCGGGATCATTGGTGGTCCTCCGGGTGCGGCCATTGGCGCCTCGATAGGCGCCGGCGGTGGCACAGCGGTGCAGGTGTTGACTCACGGCGATCGCGTTCGCGTTCCGAGCGAGACTGTCCTGGAGTTCACCTTCGAACAGGATGTTCCGGGACGCGCCGGCCCCCCCAATCAGTGAGGGAAACGGGTCAAGCGCCAGCACGCGGCACAAGCGGAGTTTCCTGACAGAAACTTCATCGCACATTCCTCTTGCGTCAATTCGATAGTAATTCGTAAGATACTACCTGTTGTTGAGAAAGATACTCTCTCCGAGGACGTGACGCATGCCGAAAGAAAAACCGAGAGTAAACATCGGGGCAGTGATTCGTTCGTATCGCAGTGACCGCGGACTATCCCAGGGCGACATCGAGCGCCGTACCGGGCTTCTGCGCTGCTATCTTTCGCGGGTCGAAAACGGCCACACCGTTCCTTCCCTCGAAACTCTGGCCAAGATCGCCGAGGCAATGGAGATCAACCTGGCCGATTTCTTCCCCGGCACCGATACGCCTCAGGACCGCGAGACGCGTAAGATTCTCGGTGAGCTTTCCGAAGAGGAAATCCGCTTTCTGGGCGAGATCAAAAAATATTCGACGTCTCTTTCCGATGATGACAAGAGACTCGTGCTGGCAATGATCCGCAAGATGGCAGCCATTATTCCCCCGCCGCGCGCCAATAAGGCCTCGGCCGTTTCGCACCGGGCGTAACGCAGCCTGTTCGGCGGCGCGAGTCGCGCGCTTTCGGCCGCTGGCGCTGGGCTGCAACGTTTCGTTACAATATTCCCAATGCCTGAGAAGCGTCACAATACCTTCGGCGTCAAGGTCGGCAAGGTGCAAGTGGGCGGAGGCGCGCCCATTGTCGTGCAGTCCATGACCAACACGGACACCGCCGACCCCGCCACCACGGCGCGCCAGTGTCTCGAACTCGCTCAGGCTGGCTCCGAGCTGGTGCGCATCACCGTGAACGTGCCCGAAGCCGCCGGTGCCGTGCCGGAAATTAAAAAGCGGCTGCTCGATGCCGGCTCAGACGTCCCGCTGATCGGCGATTTTCATTACAACGGCCATGTGCTCCTCACCAAATATCCCGATTGCGCCCGCGACCTCGATAAGTACCGCATCAATCCGGGCAACGTGGGCCACGGCCAGCGCCGCGACGAGCAGTTTTCAACGATCTGCAAAATCGCCCGCGACAACGGCAAGCCCGTGCGCATCGGCGTCAACGGCGGCTCGCTCAATCAAGAGCTGGTCATGCTCAAGATGCAGGAAAATACGGACCAGGATCTCGGCAAGAGCTCCGAAGACATCATCAACGAGTGCATGGTGCTTTCCGCTCTCCAATCGACCGAGTTGGCCCTTGAATCCGGTCTGCGCAACGATCAGATCATTATTTCCTGCAAGGTTTCGCGGCCGCGCGACCTGGTGGAAATTTATCGCGACCTGGCCCGCAAGACTCGCCAGCCTCTCCATCTCGGACTCACCGAAGCTGGCATGGGCGTCAAGGGATTGGTGTGGTCATCCGCTTCGATGGGGATCTTGCTCGGCGAGGGCATCGGCGACACCGTCCGCGTTTCGCTTACGCCGCGTCCCAATGGAGACCGCCGCGAGGAAGTTTACGCCGCCTGCGAACTGCTACAGTCGCTTGGCCTGCGTTCCTTCGCTCCCAGCGTCACCGCGTGTCCCGGCTGCGGCCGCACGACCAGCACCACGTTTCAAGAACTGGCCGAAAGCATCCAGGGTTACATACGCGACAAAATGCCGGAATGGAAAAGCGAATTCGAGGGCGTGGAAGAATTAAAACTCGCCGTGATGGGCTGTATCGTCAATGGCCCCGGTGAATCCAAAGCCGCTAACATCGGCATCAGCCTTCCCGGCACGGGCGAGACGCCCCGCTGCCCGGTCTACATCGATGGGAAACATTTCAACACCCTCGAAGGATCGTACGAACAGCTTTCCGCCGCATTCCAGAAGCTCTTGAACGACTACGTCTCCACGAAATATTCCCGGCGCGAAACGCCGCCGCCGATGGCCAAGCCGATGCCAGCCGATAAACCGTTCGTCCGCATTCCTGCGTGAGGCTCGCTTGACGCAGGCATTCCCTCCTCAACCCCCGCACGATTGGCGACGCGGGTTTTGGAGCTTGATCGTCACGCAGTTTCAGACCGGCTTCAGTGACAACGCGCTCAAGTTTCTGGTCACCTACCTCATCCTGGCCATGAATCTTCCGCCGGCGCGCAGGGATACACTGGTGCCCATCATCGGTGCGCTTTTCGCCGTGCCCTTTGTCCTGTTCTCGATGACCGGGGGCTATTTTGCCGACCGCCTCAGTAAACGCAGCGTCACCATCGGAACGAAAGTTTTCGAAATCGGTGTGATGGCCTTTTTCATCGTGGCTCTGGCGAAACGCAACCTCACCATGGAATTCGCCAGCGTTTTTCTAATCAGCGTCGAGGGCGCCATTTTCGGCCCGTCGAAATACGGCCTCCTTCCGGAGCTTTTGCCCGGCCCCAAACTTTCCTGGGGAAACGGCATCATCGAATTCGGCACGTTCCTCTCGAGCATTGTCGCCATCATGGCCGCCGGGTTTCTAGCCGAGCGCTACGCGGGCCATGAGGCCATCGCCGGCTTTCTGCTGCTGGGCTGCACGATGATCGGCCTGGTGACCAGCCTTGGAATTTCGCGCATCCCGGCGGCAAATCCCCAAAAGAAGTTCCGGAAGAATCCCCTGGGAGATCTCTGGGATCAGCTGAAGATCATTCGCGCCGACCGCGTCTTGGGATGGGCCGTACTGGGCAATACCTATCTCTTCTTCCTGGCCGTGCTCTTGCAGACGGTCATCGTGATCTACGGCCATGACGTGCTGCGCCTGGACGATGAGCACACTACCTACCTGCAAGCGGCGCTGGCGATCGGAATCGGCATCGGAAGTGTTGCCGCGGGATATCTCTCAGACGGAAAAATCGAATACGGGTTGATCCCGCTTGGCGCGCTGGGCATGACTGTCTTCGGCGCGCTGATGTACGACCCGGGCCACACCCTTTTCGCAGTGGGGGTGCATCTCGCGCTCCTCGGATTTTTCGGCGGAATGTTTGCCGTGCCCCTCGGCGCGCTGATCCAGCACCGCCCCCGGCCCGAGCAGAAGGGCGGTGTAATCGCCGCTGCGAATCTACTTTCGTTTGTCGGGATTTTCCTTTCCTCCGGAGCGTATTACTTTTTTTCGAAGGTCCTGCGACAGTCGCCCCAGGCGATCTTCCTCGACGGCGCGCTGCTCACCTTCGTCACCACCGCCTATTCGATCTATTTGCTGCCCGATTCGCTGGTGCGCTTCATTCTGTGGATGGCAACCCATTCCGTCTATCGCATCCGCGTCCAGGGACACGACAACATTCCTACGTCGGGAGGCGCGCTGCTGGTCGCCAACCACATGTCCCTGGTTGACGCGCTGCTGTTGATCGCCTCGAGCGAGCGCCCCATTCGTTTTTTGATCGACAAGGGCATCTACGATTTGCCGTACGTCAAGCCGTTCGCAAGGCTGACGCGCGCCATCCCGGTTTCCTCCAACCTGCGTCCGCGCGAAATGCTGCAATCCTTGCGCGGGGCGAGCGGGGCCATCCGCTCAGGGGAACTGGTTTGCATTTTCGCCGAAGGAGAAATCACGCGCATCGGCCAGATGCTGCCGTTCCGCCGCGGCTTCGCGCGCATTCTGAAGGGGCTCGATGCGCCGATTATTCCTGTGAATCTCGATGGCGTCTGGGGCAGCATCTTCAGCTTCGAACGCGGCCGTTTCCTTTGGAAGACTCCTCGCGCGCTTCCTTATCCGGTCACCATCAGCTTTGGCGAGCCGCTGCCGTCCTCGGCCACGCCGGTTGAAGTCCGCCGCGCGGTGCAGACGCTCCAAACGGAAGCCTTCGTGTATCGCAAAGGCTATCTGCTCACTCTCCACCAATCGCTCATCCGCACCGCGCACCGCCATCCATTCCGCTTTGCCATGGGAGATCGACGCCGGCCGCGCATGAAGTGGGGCGGCGCGCTGCTGAGCGCCATCTTTCTCGCGCGTCGCCTGCGCGCGACTTGGGAGGGCCAGGAAATGGTCGGAATCCTGCTGCCTCCCTCCGTGCCTGCTGCGCTTGTAAACTTCGCGGCCGTGCTTGCGGGAAAAATCCCCGTGAATCTAAATTACACCTCTTCGGACGAAACGCTGGCCTCTTGCGCCGCGCAGTGCGGCCTTCAGACCGTGATCACCACCAAGCCTCTGCTCGACAAAATTCCTCTGAAGATTCCGGGGAAAACCATCTTGCTCGAAGGAGCCGCTGCATCGCCGCGCCTGGGTGAACGCATCGCGGCCCTGTTCCTCTGGTTCCTGCCAGGGACGTGGATCGAGCGGAACTTGAGCCGAGGCAAGCGGCGCAACATCGACGATCTCGCGACCGTCATCTTCTCCAGCGGCAGCACAGGCGACCCCAAGGGTGTGATGCTCACGCACTACAACATCGCGTCCAACATTCAACAGATGGCGCAGACGTTCATGTTCGACCGTCACGATTGCCTGCTGGGCGTGCTGCCGTTCTCTCACTCTTTCGGCTCCGCGGTAACTCTGTGGCTCCCCGCCGCGCTGGGTGTAAGCGTCGTCTACCATCCGAGTCCGCTCGATCTCGCTGCTGTTGGTGAGTTAGTCCAAGACTATCGCGTCACTTTTCTGCTCGCGACTCCTACGTTCCTGCAAGCCTACCTGCGGCGCTGTTCGCCGGAAGAGTTCGGCAGCCTGCGATGCGTGGTGGCGGGAGCGGAGAAACTACCGGAACGCCTCGCCGTGGCCTTCGAGGACCGCTTCGGTATTTGCCCGCTCGAAGGCTATGGCACCACCGAGTGTTCGCCGGTGGTGGCCGCCAACGCGCCCGACTTTCGCGCGGCGGGTTTTCGTCAGGCGGGATCGAAGCGCGGTAGCATCGGCCGTCCGCTGCCGGGAGTGAGCGTTCGGATTGTGGATCCCGATACTCAGGAGCCCGTGCCAGCGGGCGCATCGGGACTCTTGCTCGTGCGCGGACCAAACGTCATGCAAGGCTACCTCCGCAATCCCCAAAAGACCGCGGATGTCTTGCGCGACGGCTGGTACGTCACCGGCGATATCGCCATCGAAGATGAAGACGGATTCCTGGCCATCACCGACCGCCTCAGCCGCTTCAGCAAAATCGGCGGCGAAATGGTCCCGCATGGCAAAGTCGAGGACGTATTGCAGGAGCTTGCGTCAACCGGATCGGCAGACGCCGAGCAAAAGTTCGCGGTTACCGGGGTGCCGGACGGGAAGAAGGGCGAACGCCTTGTCGTGCTCTACACGCTGTCGCCGGACGCGTTGAAGGCCGTTCTCGAAAAGCTTCCCGAGTCCGGCTTGCCGAATCTATGGAACCCTCGTCCCAACCAATTTTTCAAAGTCGAGGAACTGCCCATACTCGGCTCGGGCAAGCTCGATCTGCGCCGCATCCGCGCCATGGCCCTCGAATTCTCTCCCCCGGAAAGAGATTAGTAGAGCTGTCCCTCGCCGCCGGCTAGAAAATTCCCAGCTTGATGTGCAGGAACTTCTTCGGGTTCTGCCGGAAGTCGCCAATCAGTAGGCGCAGATCGCCGGTCGCACCCGTGAGATTGTCGTACAGGTTCGGATCGGTGAACATTTTCCCAACCGTGCCCTGGTTGGAATTCATCTTGGCGCTGGCATCGCGCACGTTGGCCGTGGCGTCCCGCAAATTCGAGAAGAGCGTATCGTCGTTCACCAGTTTACCCAGCGTTCCCTTGCCTTCACGCACGCCGCCCAGCAACGCATCGGTCTTATCCACGGCGCCTCTCACGCTGTTGTACATAGCCGGGTCGTAGACCAGCTTTCCGATGGTGCCCTTCTGATCGTGCACCGCGCCGATTACATCGTTCACGTTGCCCACTGCGGAGTTCACCTTGGTGTACAGCTCATCAGAGGACACCAGCTTTCCGATCGTGCCCTGCCCTCGCCGGATCGAGCCAACCATGTTATCGACGTTGGCGACGGTATCGTCCAAATGGTTGTAGAGCGCCGGGTCGTTTATCAGCTTCCCGATCGTCCCATTGCCCTTTTGAACTTGCGCCACAATGACGCTGAGGTTGTCCATGAGCGCCGAAGCGTGTGCGATCACTTCCGTCATGGCCACTTGTTGCGACGCTGGAATCACGCCGTTTTGCGGGATCACCGAGCCTGTAAGCCCGCGCGTCACGCTGACGTAGCGGTCTCCGAGCAGGCCCTGGGTCACCAGGCTGGCCGTCGAGTCCGTGCGGATATTATCCTGAAACTTCTTGTCGAGCCGCAGCACCAGACGAATGTTGTGCGCGTGGTCCTGCGGCTGCGGCGTCAGGGCTACCGACTCCACGTTGCCGATTTCAATGCCGTCCAGTTCAACGGGTGCCCCGGCTTTCAATAAATCGACTTCCGGAAGATAGGTCACCAGCCGGTACTTCGGCCCCAGAAACCCCGCGCCGGTGACGTAGAAAATCGCAACGGCAATAAGCGTTAGCCCGACCAGCACAAAAAGACCTACCCACAGTTCCGACCACGTCAGTTGCTTTCGTTGTGCCATGGCGCTTGCCTCCTCAGTCCACCCTGCATTGCCGTTTTATCGTGTCAAATGTGCGTGCAAAAGCTTGTCGTTCATGCGCTCGATCGAATTCACTCCGCCGAAGCCAAAAATTTTTTCAAATACTCATCGGACGAGTGCAGCATCTCGTCGGCCGAGCCTTGAAAATAAACTTGGCCCTCCTGCAAAACAAGAATGTTCGTTGGCGGCGCGCCAGTGTGATTCGCCTGTTGGCCCGCAGGCGGCGCAGCACCGTTCCCCGAAATGGGCAAGACGCGGTTGGTGGCCTTATCGAAATGAAAATGCGCCAGGCCAAACGCATCCTGCACCCGATGAGTGGCCAGCAGCGAAGTCACTCCTTGCAGGTCGCGCCCGCGAAGGATTAGCGTAATGATCGTCTGCGAGGTGACCGGATCCAGCCCCGCCGTCGGCGAGTCGTAGAAAACGAGCTGAGGACGATCCACCAGCGCTCGCGCGATCGAAACCCTGCGCCGCATTCCGCCCGAGAGCTCACCAGGAAATTGCTCGATCGCCGGCTCCATCTCCACGAAGCGCAAGACTTCGCGGACCCGCTCGTCTGTTTCAGCCTCCGGGAAATTTTCTTCGTTCAGGCGGAAAGCCACATTTTCGCCCACAGTTTCGGAGTCAAACAGCGCGCCTTCCTGAAAAACGAAACCCAGGTTGCGCCGGAAATCCAACAGCTCCTTTTCAGTCATTTCGCTGAGGTGGTGGCCCATCACCCAGACGTGCCCGGAGTCAGGCCGCAGCAGGCCCGCCGCCAGCTTCAAAATCAGCGTCTTTCCCGCTCCGCTCTCGCCGAGAAGCACTTTCATCTCGCCCGGCCAGACCTCGAACGAAATCCCCCGCAGCACATCGCCCTCATCGAAGCCAATGCGAACGTCCTTGAATACGACGAGCGGTTCCCCCGGAAGGGTTGTGGAGACCGGGTTTTTCGACGCCGCGTGGGGCGATTCCGTCATGACCGAATTATAGATGGAAAGAACGGGGATTCGCAGCGCGGTTCCAGAGGAAGGTGCTGTGGTGTTTCTTTTTGTGGAACGCTTATGCGGCAGGCCAGCCAGCCTAGGCGTTCTCGGCGTCCTTAGTCACCCAAGAAAACTCGGCTTCGCCTGCCGCAACATGAATAAACGAGTTCCAATTGTGAACAAAAAATCGGCAGCAGAAAGCGCTGATAGGTAACGTCGGCTTGAGGCGCTCAAACAAGGGAAACTTGCTTGGATCTTCTGGGTGTCCATCTGGGACTATTTTTGCCCACATCGGGTAAGAAAAATCGGGATCGGGCGACTCCATCGAGAAGTAGTAAAAGCTGCGAAGCGTCAGCGTAGCCTTGTCATACACATCGTGGTCGGTACTATCGGCTGGGTTCCCGCGCAAGCTCAGCTGTAGCGTCGCGACACGATGTTCGTAGTCCACCGTTGCGCTGAGCAATACCGCATCGACAAAACCGTTGTCATACCGTGCATCTAATTCTTCAAAGGTCATATCAGTCCCTCTACTATGGGAAGTCGGGCGCTTTTCGTCCTACTGAAAAAGGTACAGCAACAGCTTGGCAAGGAACGTGTCCGCGACCAGCACCATCACCGACGAATAAACCACCGCCGACGTCGTCGCCCGCCCCACGCCTTGCGTGCCTCCACGGACGCGCAGTCCCTGAAAACATCCCACCGTCGAGATGATGAACCCGAACACCAGCGGCTTCACCATGCCTTGCACGAGGTCGCCGAAATCCAGAGCATCGATAGCCCGTGTCCAGAATTGCACCGCGCCCAGCCGCAGAGTGAAGTGCGCGACGAAAAAACCTCCGATCAGCCCCACGAAGTCCGCCACTGCCACCAGAAGTGGGAGCATCAAAACCGTGGCTACCACGCGCGGCGTCATCAGCTTGCGAATCGGATCGGTGCCCAGCGCGCGCATGGCGTCCACCTGCTCGGTCACCACCATGGAGCCGAGCTCCGAAGCCATGCCCGATGCATTGCGCCCGGCTACCAGCAGAGCTGAGATCGTCGGTCCCAATTCGCGCACCAGCGCCAGCGAAACCGCGTCTCCCGTCAGAGCGGTCATGCCGAAACGTTGGAATTGCGAAGCGGTATTCAGCACCAGAACGGCGCCGATCGAAAGCGAGGCGGCGATAATAATCGGCAGCGATCCCACGCCGATCAGATCCATTTGGTTGATAGTGTCCTGCCAATACTGCGGGGGCGTCGCCAGATTGGCCATCGACTGCAAGGCCAGCAGCGTGTAGTCCTGCACGCCCAGAACCTGGCGCTTCAGAAGGTTTCCTAAAACGGATAGCGGGGATAGCGTTCCGCTGGGTTCAGGCATCGTGTGGGGTGCGTCCGCGACGCAAACGGATCATAACACCGCGCCCATCCTTGCGCGGCGCTTTACGGGCGAGTGAGCGTCCGGTAGAATTCTCTGTTTGCTTCCGAGAGCGAGGGTGCGCTGAAGGTGCTGCGTTTCGTCACAGCCGGGGAGTCTCATGGGCAGGCGCTGGTGGCTTGGATTTCCGGGCTGCCCGCGGGCGTACCCGTGGACATGGAGTTCATCAGCCGCGAGCTGCACCGGCGTCAACTGGGCCACGGACGCGGCGCGCGCCAGCGCATCGAAAAAGATCAGGCGGACATCCTCGCCGGAGTTCGGCACGGAAAGACGATTGGCGCGCCCATCGCCATGCGTCTCGAAAACCGCGACTGGAAAAATTGGGAGAAGGCGCTGCCGGTCGAGGATGGTGAAGGCGCCGAAGACGCCCAGCGCCGCTTGACGGCTCCCCGGCCGGGGCATGCGGACCTGCCCGGCGCGCAGAAGTTTAATTTTCACGACGCGCGCTACATTCTGGAGCGCGCCTCGGCCCGGGAAACAGCCGCGCGGGTCGCGGCCGGGGCGCTGGCCAAACTGTTTCTGCGCGAGTTCGGCGTTGTTATCCTGAGCCACAGCATCGCCGTGGGGCACCTGCGCCTGGAGCGCGCCGCCACATGGGAAGAGATTTCAGCCATTTGCGACAATCTTGAATCGCCGCTGCGCTGCATCGATCCCGAAACCGAGGCGAAAATGGTGGCCGAAGTTGATCGCGCGTTGCGCGCGGGCGATTCCGTAGGCGGAATTTTCGAGGTTGTTGCCCGCGGCCTTCCGCCAGGCCTGGGAAGCCATATCCAGTGGGACGAAAAGCTCGACGCCCGGCTCGCGCAGGCGGTGATGTCGATACAAGCGGTGAAGGCCGTGGAGCTTGGCAGCGGCGTGACGAATGCCGGAAGCTTCGGCTCGGAAGTGCAGGACGAAATCACCTACGACGCATCGCGTCATCGATTCGACCGCACGTCCAATCGCGCCGGGGGGCTCGAGGGCGGTATCACCAACGGCCAGGACGTTGTTGTGCGCGGATACTTGAAACCAATCTCTACGCTGCGTCGCGCGCTTCTGACTGCGGACATGAACACCAAGGAAGCAGTGAAAGCGGCCTACGAGCGCTCCGACGTTTGCGTTGTGCCGGCGGGAGGCGTTGTGGGCGAAGCTATGGTAGCGCTGGTGCTGGCGGGGGCGTTCCTCGAGAAATTCGGCGGCGATTCACTTGAGGAGACGCGGCGCAATTTCGACGGCTACCAGCGCCAATTGGACAGCTTTTAGATCCCGACGAGCTTACTAGAACGCAAAATGATTCATCCCATCGTGAAATTCGGAGACCCGGTGCTCGAAACACCGGGCAAGCCCGTCGAAAAATTCGACGAGGAATTGCAAAAGCTCGTCGCGGACATGTTTGAATCCATGTACGCGGCGCAAGGCGTTGGCCTGGCGGCCCCCCAAATCGGGGTCGGCGTGCGCCTTGCGGTCATCGACGTGACCAACGGGAAAAACGTCGAAGCGAAAATAGTCTGCGCCAATCCGCAGATCACGCACTCCGAGGGAGAGCAGCGCGAAGAGGAAGGCTGCCTCTCCGTGCCAGGATTTCGCGGGCACGTGGTTCGGCCGCAATACGTGACGGTGCGCGCGCAAGACGCCGCCGGTAAAGAATTCGAAATGCGCGGCGAAGGATTGCTGGCGCGCGCCTTCTGCCACGAGATCGACCACCTGAACGGCGTTCTCTTTATCACCCATCTGAGCATGCTTAAGCGCGATATGATCAAGCGCAAGATTCGCAAACTGAAAAAAGCCGGCGACTGGTAGGCGTGCCTTGCCGCTCCGAATCATCTTCTGCGGCACCCCGGAGTTTGCCGTGCCCTCTCTGCGGCATTTGATCGCGCAGCCGGACCTTAAAATCGAAGCCGTGGTTACGCAGCCGGATCGTCCGCGCGGCCGGGGCCAGGCCCTCGCGATATCTCCCGTCAAAGAAGTAGCCGTCGAAACCGGGCTTGGTATCTTTCAGCCGCAGAAAATGCGCGCGCCCGAGGCGCTCGATTTCTTCGCGAACGCCGCGCCGGACGCAGTCGTCATCATCGCCTACGGCCAGATCATTCCGCAGCGCCTGATCGACATTCCGCGCCTTGGATGGATCAATCTTCATGGGTCGCTTCTGCCAAAGTACCGCGGCGCGGCTCCGATGCAGTGGGCCATCGCCAACGGAGAAGCGCGCACCGGCTTGACCACCATGAACATTGAAGCGGGACTCGATACCGGCCCGATGCTGCTGAAATATAGAGCGCCCATCGGCCCAGACGAAACGGCGCCGGAACTAAGCGCCCGTCTGGCCGAGGCTGGCGCGCCCTTGATAGCCGAAACGCTGCGCAGGCTCGACCGCGGAGAAATCACGCCCGAACCGCAGGATAGTTCTCAAGCAACCCTCGCTCGCCCCCTCAAAAAGGAAGATGGGCGCATCGATTGGTCGCTTAGCGCGCGGAAAATCTACAACCGGATTCGCGGCTTCGATCCCTGGCCTGGCGCGTTCACAACGTTTCGCGGGAAAACCTGCCACGTCTGGGCGAAGCCGGCGCCACCAGGCGCACCGTCATCCGGCGACGCGGGCGCAATCGTGGTTCGCGGGAACGACACGTTCGTCATTTGTGGCGAAGAAACCGCCCTGCGAACGGAGTTCGTGCAGCTCGAGGGCCGCAAGCGCGTCACCGCCGTAGAATTTGCCAACGGCGCGCGCCTGGCCCCGGGCGACCGCTTCGACAGCTGATGGCATGGGCATCGCCTGCGGCGGTGACCCTTAGATTTCGCGTCTCGACTTTCATGGCCGTAACTCGCGCACGACAAATCGCGTTCGACGTCCTTCGCCGCGTGGAATCGGAAAGCGCGTATGCGAGCGATTTGCTGCATGCCGCGCTTCATTCGGGAACATCCTCGGCGGATGCCGCGCTGGCTACGGAACTAACCCTGGGTGTGCTGCGTTGGCGCAGGTTGCTGGATTTCTTGATCGATCGCCGTCTGGATAAGCCGGTCGAACGCCTCGATCTGCCCGTAGCGCTCGCCCTGCGGATGGCCCTCTACCAGTTGCGCTCTCTGGATAAAATTCCGGCGCGAGCCGCGGTGAATGAATCGGTCGAGCTGGTGAAACAAGCGCGAAAGTCCTCAGCGGCTGCTCTGGTCAACGCCGTCTTGCGCCGCCTCGCGGAGGAAGCTCCGTCGCCCGCGGAGAAATTCCTGCCGCCCCGCCTCGACATCGCGGAACGCCTCGGCATCCTGCACTCTCATCCAACATGGATGGTCGCGCGCTGGCTCGCGCGTTTCGGTGAACCGAAAACGATTGCCCTGCTCGAAGCCGACAATCACCCGCCGCGCTTGAGTTGCGGCCTCCATGACGCCGTCCATCGCGCCGAAATCCTTGGCTCTCTCGAACGCGCTGGCCTGCGAATCGAGCCCGGCCGCCTGCTGAAAGACGCCTTTGCGGCTAGCGGGGGAAGTCCGGCAGAGTCCGAGCCCTTTCGCGCCGGAAAAATTTCTATTCAGGATGAAGCCTCCCAGGCTGTACCTCTGCTCCTCAGGGTTCGCGCCGGCGAGCGTGTTCTGGACCTGTGCGCCGCGCCCGGCGGCAAAACGGTGGCACTAGCCCGCGCCGCCGGAGAAAGAGGCGCCGTTGTGGCCGGCGACCTGCGCGTACACCGGCTTCGCGCCATGGAGGCGCAATTCAAGCGCCTCGGCTTGCAAGGCATTGAATCAATGCAGCTCGACGCCTCGAAGCCGTTGCTGTTTGCCGCGCCGTTCAACGCGATTCTCGTCGATGCCCCCTGCTCCGGCACCGGCACGCTCGCGCGCCACCCGGAAATCCGCTGGCGCCTCGGCCCAGCCCAACTCACGGAGTTTCACGCTCTGCAAACGAAGATGCTCGTGAACGCGCTGGGCCAGCTTAGGCCGGGGGGCAGGCTCGTTTACTCGACCTGTTCGATCGAGCCGGAGGAAAACGAAGATGTCGTTGCGGAGGCGCTCAGCAGCGCGTCGGCGGTGCGGCGAGTCCCCGCTGACGAGGCAGCGCGCACTCTGGCTCCGCATCTTGCGCCGGGCGTTTCCGCGTCCGAGCTGTTCGACCAGGCCGGAGCATTTCGCACCTTGCCGGGCGAGTGGGCCACCGATGGATTTTTCGCCGCGCTCTTGGTGCGCGATGACTCGAGCCGGGCATGATTCGCCGCTAACTCGCCATTAAACTTAGCGGTCTCCGCGGGCGAACCCGTGCTAGTCTCAGTTTTCCGGTCCCGTAGGAATTCCAGAGCACCAGGAGTGTCACGATGAGGTTTCGCGAGCGCCTGCAGTGGATTTCGCGCATGGCGCTCCTGCTCTTCATACTCGCATCGGTTGCCTTTCTTAGCGCCTTGCTGGCCATGCGCTTTGCCATTCAAGGGCGCGATGTAAACATGCCCGACGTAGTCGGAAAAAAGATTACCGAAGCGCAGCAGATTTTGCAGCGCAGCCACCTAGGCATCCGGGTGGAAGACCGCCTCTATGACAATCTGCCCGTCGACGCCGTGGTGCGCCAGAGCCCGCAACCGAAGACCCTCGTGAAAACAGGCCAGGACGCCCACGTGGTGCTAAGTTTGGGTCCCCAGAACGCGACAATCCCGGCCCTTCAAGACCAAAGCCTGCGCGCCGCTCAAATCGAGCTTCTGCGCGCCGGCATGCAGCTCGGCGAAGTCACCGGCGTTCACTTCCCCGGCACAGCTGCCGGTGAAGAAACCATTCTCCAGCAGGATCCCTCCTCCGGCACATCGCAGGTGACCAGTCCCCACGTTAATCTGCTTGTTTCTCTCGGACCCTCAGCGATGGCCTACGCCATGCCCGAAGTTTCAGGTCTTCCGCTCCCGGACGTGCAGGCCAAGCTGGCCTCTGCGGGACTGCGGGCCCCCAGGATCACGCCGGTTCAGGACGCGACCGCCTCGCACGGCACCGTGGTTACGCAGATGCCCTCCCGAGGTCAGCGCGTCGACCCGGATTCCATCATTTCCTTGCAAGTGGCCGAGTGACGGAAGCTTCCCCGTATTCGGGCAAATCCCTGTGCTAAAATCCACGAATCGTCCATGAAATACGCGCGCATTGAGATCGCTCCGTCCATTCTGGCCTCGAACTTCGCGCGCCTGGGCGAGGAGATAAACGCCGTGGAGCAGGGCGGGGCCGACGTAATCCACGTCGACGTCATGGACGGCCATTTCGTCCCGAACATTACGATCGGGGTACCGGTGGTGGCATCCCTCCGCAAGGCAACCCGTTTACCCCTAGACGTGCATCTGATGATCGAGCATCCCGAGGAGTACGTGGAAGACTTCGTGCGCGCCGGGGCCAACCGCGTCCTGGTTCATCAGGAAGCTACCGTGCATCTGGATCGTGCATTGGCCATGATTCGGGAGCTGGGCGCGGAAGCGGGCGCCGCCATTAATCCGGCGACTCCCGTGGTGATGCTAAGCGACGTGCTGCGTGTAGTCGATACGGTGCTGGTTATGAGCGTAAATCCCGGATTTGGCGGGCAGAAATTTATCCCCGTGGCGCTCGACAAAATCCGCCAGCTGGATGAATGGCGGAAGCGATATAATGCTGAGTTCCGCATCGAGGTGGATGGCGGGGTAGACATGCAAAACGCCGCCGTGCTGGCCCAGGCCGGGGCGAACACGCTGGTGGCCGGTACCTCGATTTTTCACACGCCCGATGCAACGGCAGCGGCGCGCCAGATGCGTAAACTGGCTACAGAAGCATTGAGCCAAAGAGTCTGACAAAGATGCTCTTTTCCCCCATACGATGGCGTCCGCTGGCGGCAATCGCTCTTGCCGCTGCCCTCGCGTGCGCCTTCAGTCCCAGCGCTTTCGGACAAAAACCCAAGATCACCAAAGTGAAGCCGACGCCCAAGAAATCGGGCGACGAGCCTTCGGTCGAGCCTGACAAAGTTCTCTACGATCGGGCCATGAAGGATATGAAGCGAAAGGCCTACATCGAGGCGCGGCTGAATCTGCAAACCCTCGTGAATACCTATCCGGACAGTGAGTACCTGGCCAAGGCCAAGTTGGCCGTCGCGGATTCCTATTACAATGAGGGCGGCACGTCGAACATGACTCAGGCTGTTGACGAGTATAAGAACTTCATCGTCTTCTTTCCATTCCTGGATGAGGCCGCGTACGCCCAGATGCAAGTGGCCATGGCCCACTATCGCATGATGGAAAAAGCGGACCGTGACAACAGCCAGGCTGAGGCCGCTGAATCCGAGTTTCAAATTTTCCTTCAAAAATACCCGGACAGTAAGTTGCGTCCCGGCGCCGAGCAGTCCCTGCGCAACGTGCAGGAGGTTTTGGCCGATGGAGAATTTCGCATCGGCCGTTTCTACTATGTCCGCGCTCGAACGAGTCCGGCGGACTACTCCGCCGCCGCTGCGCGCCTCGTCGAGGTTAGCCAGCGTTATCCGCTCTATAGCCAGACCGATCAGGCCCTATGGATGCTGGGCGACGTCTATGAGCGCGTCAAGAAATTCTCCAAGAACGAAGATGACAAGAACCACTGGGGCGATCTGGCCGCCAAATGTTACGCCCGCATCGTGACCGATTATCCTCTGTCGAAATTGGCGCCCGCCGCCAAGGCGCGCCTGCAGGGAATGGGCGCAGCCGTGCCGGCTGCGGATGCCGAAGCCACGGCGCGCATGGAGAAGGATCGCGCCTACCAGAAGCAGCATCATCCCAACGCGCTGCTCAATCCCGTTTCGGCGTTCAAGGAGGGCCCGGACGTGTATGCCGCCGCTCACGCTGGCCAGCCGACCCTCACTCCCCCGGACGATGCCGTGTCCGCCACGGATGTTCTGAAGCAGGGCGCCGCAGGTCCATCGTTTGGCATCGATGCGCAGCGGGCGGCTGCTCCAGACGACAGCAGCAACAACGCTCCCGCAAACATTATTGAAGGTCCGGCAGTGGATTCCTCTGCCGCGGGGCCAGTGGGAGCTACCGCCGCTGTCCAGATCCTTGAAGCGCCGTCGGGTCCAGTGGACGCAGGCGCGGATTCCTCATCTTCATCATCGTCTTCGCAGCCATCTTCAAGCTCGTCCGGGCCGGCCACAGCCGTCCTGTCGACCACTCCCAGCACAGCCGTGACCGCAACCGATCCCGGGCCATCCGCCGCTCCCTCGAGCACGCCTGCGGAGCAAACGATTCAGGAGACCGCCCCCGCGACGCAGCCCGCACCCGCTGCTGGGACCAGCAGTTCGACGAGCGCAGCGAAAACTACGCCCGCCAGTGGCACCCAGAAGGAATCCACCAGCAAGAAAAAGAAGGGTTTGCACAAGATCATACCGTTCTAGGGCCCCTATTTACCCCCTGCTAACAACTGTAGCACTCCTGTCCCTCGGTTCCGTTGACGCTACCGTTCTCTGGTGTTGCAATAACATCAGGGCGTGCAGCTGCGCGGTGCGCGGGCATGTGCCTTCCAGGGGATCCCAGTGCCCAAGATTTTGATTGCGGACGATAACACCAATATTCAGAAGATGGTCGCGCTAGCCTTCCAGGAGCGCGGCATCCAAGTCGTCGCAGTAGGCAATGGCGAGGCGGCCGTGCGCCGTCTGGCCGATCTGAGTCCCGATCTGGTTCTTGCGGATATCTTCATGCCGGTACGCAGCGGCTATGAAGTCTGCGAGTACATCAAAAAGGATCAGCGCTTCTCGCACATTCCAGTCATTCTCCTGGTTGGCGCGTTCGATCCGCTCGATGAAAAAGAGGCCCGGCGCGTGGGCGCCGACGGCGTTCTGAAGAAACCCTTCGTTCCGCCGGACCCACTGATCGCCATGGTCACTGCGGTGCTTGAAAAGAATCCGCGGGTTGCCGCGGAACTCGCCAAGGCCAAGGAAATAGTTGCCGAGCCGCCTCCCCTGCCCGAACCGGTGATTGCCGCCGTGGCCGAGCCCAAGCCCCTGCCGGAATTTCCTGAGCCGACTCCCGAAGAAGCGGCCATGCTCTACGGATTCGGAAGCGGCCGCCACTCGATCCTTGAAGAGGAAAAAGATCGCGAAGAAGAAATCGAACCGGTTGAAGCGGGGATTCAGGAAGAAGACTTCGAAGGCGCCGAGACCACGCGAGACTGGCGTAGGGCTGCTATGGACTTCGAGGTTCCGCAGGAAGTTGGCGGCCGACCGGCGTTTTCAGACGAAGCCGGCGCTTTCCCCTCCGAGCGTGACGTGCCTGGGCGGCATATTCGCGTGTCCGATTCCCAAGAAGTTACACAACCTGTCATTCCCGTCGTCGAGGACCATGCTTTCGATTCAGCTTCAGCTCCGGTATCAGCGCCCGAAGTTGCTTCCGAAACCTTGGCGCCCGAGCCGTCTGCGTCGCTGCCTTCACCGCTATTTGTGGCGCCATTTGCCGCATCCCTTGCGGCACCCTCTACGACAATCGAGCAGAGCTCAACCCAAGCGGACCGAGAACCCGAAACACTTCCCGCGGAACACGGAATTCAGCCTGAACCAAGTGCCGCCGATTCAGGCTTCACCTCCAATGTTCCTCACTGGATGGACGCTCTCTCTGCCGAACCGTCTGGCCGCGAATGGATGGCCAGTCTGTTGCAAAAACAGGAAGAGCCGAAGAAATTCGAAGAGGCTGCCGGAACGCTCGCCTTGCAGGAGGCGCCACTGGCGTTGGTAACGGGCACTCGTACCGAGGACGACGTAGAAAAACCCGCGCCCCGCGCGGATGCGCTAATATTTCCGAGTTCGCAATCTTCCAACGGACGGGATACGTTCTTTGTCAACGAGCCTGCGAACGAATCGTGGTTCGCCCCTGTTCCCGCAGCTTTCGATGCACCTCTTAGCCCCACGCCGGACTGGATCGCTCGCCCGGCCGATGCCAACATGGCGGCCTCGAATCAGCATGCGGAACTCGTCGAACCGGCTGGCGTGCGCGTGACTCCCGAAGCTCTGCTCGAAGCCGACGAGACGGATTTTGCAGCTTCAGGTTCGCAGCGCGCTCCAGGCCTCGTCGAATCGGCCGGCGTGCGCGTGACTCCCGAACCACTGCTCGAAGCCGACGAGACCGATGTTGCAGCTTCGGTTTCAAAGCGTGACCCGTATCTTGTCGAACCGCCCGCGGTACACGTCACGCCCGAGCCACTGCTTGATCTCGAAGAATCACAGGTCGTGACGCAGGTCGACTCGCATATGGAGGAGCTTGCCCCCACACACTCTCTGGTCGTGCCCGAACCTGTAGAACCTATCGTGGAACCAGCGGTAATCATCCAGCGCGACGAACCGCACGGCGAGAATCTGGCCTCCGCCGCCGAATCCTCCGTTGAAGAATTCAGCGAGCGCATTCCCACTGGCCCTCCGCCCAGCCGCGAAGCGCTGGCGGAAATTCCGTTCCTCACGCCGCCGCCGGATTTCCATCCCAACGTGCGGGGAGAAGCAGAACTAAGCGATGAAACCTTGGACGCCGTGGTGCAAAGGGTTCTCGAAAGGCTGGAACCGCAGTTACACCAACTGCTTTCTGAAGGCGTTCTGAAACCTCTAGTGGAAAACCTGCTGCACGGCGAGCTCGCTAAAAAGAACCGCTAGCGAACGCACCTGCAATCTAAGCGTCGAACTTGGCGAGCCGGGCAAGTGATTCCTCGAAAGGCGCGCGTGCCACGCCCCTCTCCGTGATGATCGCCGCAATAAACCGCGCCGGAGTCACATCGAAAGCCGGATGCGCCGCGCGCACGTCAGGCGAAATGCGCACGCCGCGCAGATGGGTCACCTCTTCCGCCGAACGCTCCTCGATAGGTATCTGTTCCCCTGAGGCAATGGAAAGATCGATAGTCGAAAGCGGCGCGGCCACGTAAAACGGAATCTGGTGCTCCCGCGCCAGCACCGCAATGCCGTACGTGCCGATTTTGTTGGCGGTGTCGCCGTTCCGCGCAATGCGATCCGCGCCCACCACGACCGCGCCCACTCCTCCGGTCTTCAGAAAGTGTCCTACCATGTTGTCGGTGATCAGCGTCAGCGGAATTCCGTCCTGATGTAGCTCCCACGCCGTGAGTCGCGCACCCTGCAGGTACGGCCGCGTTTCCGGCACCAGCACGTCGATCTTGTGGCCCGCTTCGACCGCCATGCGAATCACACCCAGCGCCGTGCCGATTCCGCCCGTCGCCAGCGCGCCGGCATTGCATTGCGTCATCACGCGCCCCGCTTTGGGCAGAAGCTCTGCTCCGAATCGGCCGATGCGCTCATCCGCTTCGCGCCGCTCCTGGTGCACCGCCTTCGCTTCTGCAACAAGCCCGGCACGAATGTACGCCAGACGCCCGGCCCCATTGGCGCTGGCGGACTCCCGTGCAAGGGCCTCGAATTTTTGCCGGAAGCGCTCGATGGCCCAGAAAAGATCGACCGCCGTCGGCCGCGTGCGCGCGAACGTCTCGCAAATCACTGGAAACTCGGCGCGCATCTCCTCGAGCGATTTAGCAGGTGAGCGTTCCACGCCCATGGCCACGCCCATCGCCGCCGTCACGCCAATTGCCGGCGCCCCGCGGATCACCATATCGGTGATGGCCTGTGCCAGCTCGCGGAAATCCGTGTAGGTGATGTAGACGACCTCGCCGGGCAGCAGCCGCTGATCGAGCAGCACCACGCCGTCGTCGGTCCATCGAATGGGTTCAACTGTGTGCAAGGAACTTTCTCCGCAGCGCCGTCGCGAGCGCGTCTGCCATCTTAACTGATTACGCGTTTGTTTAAGCCGCGCCCAATGGCAGTTAGTGCAGCACGGGCGCTTGACGGAATCCATGCGTCGCTATCACGTAGGCGATCACCGGCAGCGCATTGTAGCTAACGTGCACCAGAAAGCTGGCAACCACCGTTCCGGTGGCGGCGCGCGCGGCGGTAAGCACGATTCCCACTAGTATCAGAAAGCCGATCTGCCACCAGCCGCCCCACAGCTGCACCGAGTGCAGCAGCCCAAACATTGTCCCGGTCACAAGGATTCCCCAGCCCGTCCCGAAGCTGCGCACGCACACCGGATAGATATACCCGCGAAAAATGGTTTCTTCGACCACCGGCGCGACCAGCACGGCCGTCAGCATGAACAAAATCGCCGTCCGGTGATCTTCAAGCAGCGCCTGTATCGGCAATGCCTGCTTGGTAGGAAATGCGGAATCCAAAAGCGTCACAAGGATGGCCAGAAAAAATCCGCCCAGTACGAATCCCCCATAGACCAATCCCCGGGGTAGCTCGCCGGTCTCGAGTTTGCGCCATCCGAGCAGGTTCCAGAACAGCGACCGAAATCGCACCCGCGCCTGTACGGCCAGGTAGACCATGACCGAGAGGTCCGCAAGAATCTGCGCCACCACCGCCACCATGCCCGATTCAGTTGTCGATTTTTGCACGTGCGAAGGGTGGATGCCCATCGCCGCCAAGACCAGCACGATCACTACACCGTAAAGAAACGTAGAGCCGATCGCCACAACGGCCAGCAACCCGATGTCGGCCCAGCTCCACGGCACGCGCCCGTCGATGGGTGTGTGGTCCGGAGGTGTGTGACCCGAGGGCGTCTGGCCTGTGGGCACCTGATCCGGGATCATGTGGCCCGGCGCAGGTCCACCGATGCTCAGCTCCAGTCCGAGGGCTTCGGGCAGCCCTGCCGCGGTTTCAGGAGGCTCGGGAAACGCCTCGTCGCGTGAGTCGAGGTTCATTGGGATCTCAGGCAGTGTATCGCACCAATGTGCAAACTCAACTTGGCCCGTGGGGCTGGCCATTCGTGGCGGCAAAAGATTGCGCCAAAACCTGGCCGGTGTAAGATTTTTTTGTCCGCGCCACCTGTTCAGGCGTGCCTTGGGCTACCAGTCGCCCTCCCTCGGTGCCGCCCTCCGGACCGAGATCGATAATCCAATCCGCCTGCTTGATCACATCGAGGTTGTGCTCGATGATCAGCACCGTATTCCCCAGCGTCACCAGCCGGTTCAGCACGTCCAGCAGCTTCTTCACGTCGTCGAAGTGCAGTCCCGTGGTCGGCTCATCGAGGATGTACAGCGTGCGCCCGGTTTGGCGCCGCGAAAGTTCGCGCGCCAACTTGGTGCGCTGTGCTTCGCCGCCGGAAAGCGTGGTCGACGATTGCCCCAGCTGTATGTAGCCCAGCCCCACGTCCACCAGCGTTTGCAGCTTCTGCTGGATCGCGGGAATATTTTCGAGAACCTTAATCGCTTCGTCGATGTTCATGCCCAGCAAATCGGAAATCGAGAATCCCTTGTAGCGCACCGCCAGCGTCTCCGCGTTGTAGCGCTTGCCGCGGCAAACCTCGCAGGTCACGTAGACGTCGGGGAGAAAGTTCATTTCGATTCGCCGCTGGCCATCGCCCTGGCACGCCTCGCACCTGCCGCCCTTTACGTTGAAGCTGAAGCGCCCCGGCTTGTATCCCCGCTCGCGCGACTCCGGCAGCATGGCAAACAGCTCGCGGATGGGCGCGAACACTCCCGTGTACGTCGCGGGATTGGAGCGCGGCGTCCGCCCGATCGGCGCCTGATCGATCTGCACTACCTTGTCGATGTGCTCGATCCCCTGGATCGCGCGATGTGCCCCGGCGCGCTCCATCGAGCGATAGAGTTTCGCGGCCAGCGCGCGATACAAAATATCGTTCACCAGCGTTGATTTCCCCGAGCCGGAAACGCCGGTGACCACCGTGAGCAGCCCTAGCGGAATGGTCACGTCGATATTCTTCAGATTATGTCCGTGCGCCCCTAATACCGTGATCGCCTTGCCGTTCGGGCTGCGCCGCGTGGCCGGCACGGGAATCTTCATCTTCCCCGAAAGATACTGCCCGGTCAGCGAAGCCGGATTCGCTTCGATCTCCTCTGGGCGCCCCAACGCCACCAGATATCCGCCCGCGATGCCCGCGCCCGGTCCAAGATCCACCACAAAGTCGGCGCGGCGAATCGTCTCCTCGTCATGCTCCACCACCAGCACCGTATTCCCCAGGTCCCGCAGCGTCTCGAGCGTCGAAAGCAGCCGTCCATTGTCCCGCGCGTGCAGCCCGATCGACGGCTCGTCCAGCACATACAGCACGCCGCGCAGCCGCGACCCGATCTGCGTCGCCAGCCGGATGCGCTGCGCCTCACCGCCCGAGAGCGTCGCTGCCGAGCGGTCCAGCGTCAGGTAGCCCAGGCCGACGTTCAGCAGAAAATCAATTCGATCCGCGATTTCCGAAAGGGGCCGCGCGGCAATTTTCTTCTGTCGCAGCGTAAGCTTGCCGCGCATTTTCTCGACGGCCTCGCGAGCCTCCCCTAGCGGCAGCGCCGTGAAATCCGCGATCGAAAATCCTGCAATCTTCACCGCCAGGCTTTCCGGACGCAGCCGCCGTTCGCCGCACGTCACGCAAGGCGCGGGGGACATGTATTGCGTCAGCCATTCGCGATAGGTATCGGACCCCGACTCCGCCAGATTCGCCTCGAGGTGCGCCACCACGCCCTCGAAATTCAATCCCTTCGCCGAGCCGCCATTCGTCGGATTCCCCTGCAGAATCAAATTCTGCGACTTGCGCGAAAGCTTCTCGAAAGGCGTCTCCAAATCAAACCCGTGCGCCGCCGCCGCGATCCGCAGCGTGCGCTGCAGCTGCGACGAGCCCGATCCCGGGCCCAGTCCGCCCTCGAAGAGAGGTTTGGTCCAGTCCACGATAACTTTCGCCGGATCGAAATCGTATTTCGATCCCAGGCCGTGGCACTCCGGACAAGCGCCGTAGGGAGAATTGAAGCTGAACGACCGCGGCTCAAGCTGCGGGACCGAAATGCCGCAATCCGGGCACGCCAGCTTCTCCGAATAGACGTGTTCTTCGCCGCCCACCACGGCGATTGTTACCAGCCCGCCGGTCAGCTTCAGCGCAGTTTCAATCGACTGTTCCAGCCGCTGCGTCACACCATTTTTCAGCAGCAGCCGGTCGACCACAATCTCGATGGTGTGGTTCTTTCGCCGGTCGAGCGGCACGGGCTCGTCCAGGTTGACCAGGTCGCCGTCCACCCGCGCCCGGACGTACCCTTCCTTCGCATATTTCTCCAGTTCCTTTTTGTACTCGCCCTTGCGCCCGCGCACGATCGGCGCCAGCACCATGATGCGGTCGTCCGGCTTCAGCGCCAGCACCGCTTGCACGATCTGCTCCGTCGATTGCCTCGCGATGGGTTTCCCGCAGTTCGGGCAGTGCGGCGTCCCGATGGCGCTGTAGACCACGCGCAGGTAATCGTAGATTTCCGTGATCGTGCCCACGGTCGAGCGCGGTGATCGCGTGGTCGTCTTCTGCTCGATGGCGATCGACGGCGAAAGCCCCTCGACCGAGTCGACGTCCGGACGTTCCATCTGATCGAGAAACTGCCGCGCATATGCCGAGAGCGACTCCACATAGCGCCGCTGACCCTCGGCGTACAGCGTGTCGAAAGCGAGCGAGGATTTCCCCGAACCCGACAGCCCGGTAACCACGGTCAGCGTATTCCGTGGGATCTCCAGGCTGATGTTTTTCAGATTGTGCTGCCGGGCGCCGCGAATGACGATTTTCTTCAGGCCCATAGGTGGAGCGGCCCATACGGAAGGGCCGGATATACAGTGGGTAAAATGCGCCCAGTGTAATTCTTGAACATAGCAAGCAGCACCGGCCCGGTCAAGCCAGCCTCCGGGGCGCTTTTGTCTTTGGGTTTATACGTAGCGCCGCGGCCTTCAGCGCGGCATCTTTCTTTGTCTTTAGCTCTGAAGCCTCACCATCGCCGCCTTATCGCAACTCCGCGCATTCTCCGCTGGACGAACCGCGACTCCTCCCGGAAAATAGAATGCATCCCCGGCTCACAACGCCGGTCCAGCAATACATTTTGGCGAATTCTTGAGATGAGGTGATTGACCCAGTGGCGCCCTCGCATTCCACGAAGGCCGGCAAGTCCAAACGACCTGTGGTGAAGGCCGTGAAGACGGCGAAGTCCGCCCCGGCAGCCGGTCGAAAGCTCAAGATCGCCCTGGTCGGATTCGGCACCGTAGGCCGTTCCGTCGCGAAAATTCTCTGCGAGGACGCGCGCGGGCCTTTCCTGCTCACGCACATCTGCAATCGCAACGTGCACAAGAAAAAAACCTCAGAGCTTCCCGCGCACATCCGTTGGACCTCGAATTTCGCCGACGTGCTGGCCTCCGATGTCGATGTCGTCGTCGAGCTGATCGGCGGCCTCGATCCCGCCGGCAAATGGGTGCGCGAGGCTCTGCGCGCCGGCAAGTCCGTGGTCACCGCCAACAAGCTTCTGGTCTCCGAATCCGGGCCCGAGCTTGCCGATCTGGCGCGCAAGATGGGCAAACGTCTCGAATTCGGCGCGTCCGTCGCGGGAGGCATCCCCGCCATCATCGGCATTCAGGAGGGCCTCGCCGGCGACCACCTCTACAAAATCGCGGGCATCGTCAACGGCACCTGTAACTTCATCCTCACCAAAATGGAAAAGGACGGCGCCAGCTTCGACGCCGCCCTCAAGGAAGCCCAGCAGCTCGGCTACGCCGAAGCCGATCCCAGCGCCGACGTCGACGGCCTCGACGCGCGCTCGAAGCTCGTCATTCTCACTCAGGCCGGCCTGCGCCTTCGTGTGAGCGCCGAACAGATTCCTTGCCGTTCGATTCGCCTGATCGAGTCCGTCGATTTCACATACGCCGGCGAGCTTGCTTGCACCATTCGACAGATTTCGCTCGCTCAGCGCATGGAACCGAAAGGCGCGGCAAAAGACGCGCACGGAAAAGGCCGCGCAGTGAGCCTCGCCGCCGCCGTCCAGCCGGCGTTGATTCCTTCAACGTCGCTCATGGCCCACACCCAAGGAAGCCAGAACATCGTCACCGCCACCGGCAAATACGCCGGGCGCATGATTTTCTCCGGCTACGGCGCGGGAGGCGATCCCACCGCAGTCGCCGTGGTTTCCGATCTCTACGCCATCGCGCGTAATGCCGGCGCGCCGCCCGAGGCAATGCCCGGTGCCGCGGAAATGCCCGCATCCGTCAGCGGAGACTTCACCGTCCCGCACTATCTGCGCTTCATCGTGCGCGACCGTCCCGGCATCGTCGCCGCGCTCGCCGCCATTCTCGCCAAGCATGAGATCGGCATTGACGCGCTGCTACAGAAGCCCGGATTCCCGCCGCACGCCCTGCCCTTCGTCATGACCGTCGAAGCCTGCGATAGCGGCACGCTCAACCGCGCCCTCGCCGAAATCGCCCGCCTCGATTTCCACGTCAAAGCCCCCCTCTGCCTCCCCATTTTTTTGGATTGACGATTCTGTTGGGAACTTGTGCTGCGGTGGTGGGTGTGGTGTTCGCTTTTCGCCCGTACGGGCGGGTCTGTGACCCGCCCGCGCGCTTTGTACTTGCCTTAGTAGCGGCCGCCTGAACTTGTCCCGAGCTTGCCGAGGGAGGCGGGCGATTCTCCGGGTTTGCGGGTGCCGCATCCTTGTGCCTTTCAAGGGTGCGATTCTTGAATTGTGAGGGGAATGCCGATCAGCTTTTCGCAGCGGCGATAGACGCCGCCGCAGGAGCAACCCTGAACTGTTTACTCAGCGCCAGTCCCTGCTGCTGGTAGGAAGATCCAATTCCCTGTCCGTAGAGCTTGTCCGGCACACTGGCCATTTTGTGGTACATCAGCCGGCCGACAACCTGCCGATCCTCCAGCAAAATCGGTACCTCGTGGGCCCGCACTTCCAGCACCGCTTTGGTGCCTTTGATTTCTCCCGCGGTTCCGTAGCCGAATCCAGGATCGAAAAATCCCGCGTAGTGCACGCTGAACTCGCCGATTGAAGGATCGAACTGTGTCATCTCCGCCGCCCAGTTCGAAGGAATGCTGATCCGCTCCCGCGACGCCAGAATGTAAAAATCGCTTGGGTCCAGCACCAGCCGCTTCGATGCCGGCGCGGTAATCGCGTCCCAAAATTGCGCCGCATCGTGCGCCCCGGCCTTGCTCAAATCCACCGCCGGACAGTTTCGCTTCGCTTTGTACGCCACCACGCTCGAGTCCGCGCTCCCGGCAAGATCGATCGACATCAGCAGCCCCGAATCCAGCACCGTCTTTGCGGGCCCAGTGCCGTCTTCGTAATACATCAACCCCTCTTCCATGCGCCCTAGAGCATAGTCGGACGCCGCCGGCGGTTTCCCGCGGACGAAGCGCAGCTGGTTCAGCTTGGTGCCGGCGCCCACGATAATCGGAAACGTCCGCGAGACTACCTGCACGTAGAGTTCGCCCTTGTATCCCTTGGGCACCTGCTCGAACTGGAGTTCATGGGCCTCGAAATCCGGACCGCCCTCCGTCACCAGCCGCGTGAAAATGTCCAGCCGTCCGGTGGTGCTCTTCGGATTCGCCACGCCGCCGACATCGAAAGGCAGTGCCAGCTGCTCCACGACGGGAATCACAAATACCGCTCCGCGTTCGAGCAGCGTGGGTTTGGTGAGATCGATTTCGGCGATTTTCAGATCGTTGATCTTTTCCTTCACCTTCGACGTGCGGCTGGGGAGAAAGCTGGCCTGCACCCGGTACGCCACGTTGCCGAGGCGCAAGTCGATCGACGCCGGCTGCACCTGCGAGGGCTCAATCGCGGTGAACGAACGAATCTTTTGGTTCTGGATCAGCTCGAAAATTTCCTGCGAGGACAAGATGCCCGTGGTTTGCGGCTCACGCCGCCCCGCTTCGCCGAAAAGCCCCGTCGTCGTCTCTTTTGTTGTTCCCATAAGCTGGCAAACCCTCAGTAAACGAGGGAATTCTAGCACGCCGCACGGAGGATGCGGGGTTTCCCGCGGGTTTTGCCAATGTAGCAGCCGCGAAACCGCACCTCACGGAACCGCGTGCCCGAATCGCGAATCAGGTTTCCCTGGGAACGCCGATCTCCGTATCGGCGCCTTCGCCTTCTTCCGGGTGCCCCGTCTGGCGCGCCTTTGGCGACAGGCGGGTCTTCGCCTTTTTCCTTCTTGAGAGTGCCGTGTCCGCGATTCAGACGTAGCGCCGCGGCCTTTAGCGCGGCAGCCTTTGATTTGTCATTCGCATTTGTAGCGGCCGCCTCGCCTCTCAGGCGGGCGTTTTTGCTTGTCAATCCTCTGTCGCTCGTCATTCGCTTTCTTTAAATCTCCACAGGCCTTTGTTATTGACCTTCATCCATTCCACGCTCAAGCTTATGCGAGCGCCCGCAATCGGCCGACGGAAGGGATACAAGGACGCAAGGTGCGAGGATACAATGAGGCAGGGATGCGGGAAAGAGAGATGAGGCAGACGGTGCACATGACGCAGAGGATGGGAAGAAGAGCGCCACGGGCGGCAGCACCTGGCCTGTTTCCTGTGCTTTCTGTGCGCCCTTTGCTTCCTCCTTGGCGTTTCGACCCTTCGACCCGGCCCGGAACGCCTCGATGGACTCACCACGCTCTAACCCACTCAAAACAAAGGACCGCGATCCAAGCAGCCCGGAACTTTATTCCGACCCCTTCGACCGTCGCCTTCTTGGTCTCGCGCCGTCAAACCGGCGGTTTGACCGTCCTCCACGCGTCCCATAGAATGAACAGCGGCAAAATTAGCGAGTCCGTTGCTGGGCGCCGTTCACGAATTACGAATCACCAGGAACTTGTCCCGAGCGCAGCCGAGGGACTAATCACAAACAATGTTTGAAACACTCACAGACAAACTGCAGCGCGCGTTCAAGAATCTGCGCGGGCAGGGCAAGCTCACCGAAGAGCATCTGGACACGGCGCTCGCGGAGATTCGCGAATCGCTGCTCGACGCCGATGTGAACCTCCAGGTCGCCGATGAATTCATCGCCCACGTCCGCGAGAAGGCTCTCGGTTCCGAGGTTCTGCTTCAGCTTTCGCCCGACCAGCAAGTCATCAAGATCGTCCGAGACGAGCTGGCGGAGCTGTTGGGACGCGAGGCGCGTCCGCAATTTTCTTCGCGGCCTCCTTCGGTGTGGCTCATCTGCGGATTGCAAGGCTCCGGAAAAACCACTTCCACCGGCAAGCTCGGCAAATGGCTCGGCGAGCACGGCCACCGTCCCATCGTGGTTTCAACCGACGTGTACCGCCCCGCCGCGCGCGAGCAGCTCGCGCAGGTCGCCAAGGCTACCGGCACGCCCATCTGGCCCGGCGCGGGCACCGACAAGCCACTCGAAATCGTGCGCGGCGCGGTGCGCGAGGCGAAACTCTCCGCCAGCGACGTGATTCTGGTGGATACCGCGGGCCGCCTGCACGTCGACGACGAATTGATGAACGAACTCTCGATGCTCAAGCGCGAGCTCAACCCCTCGGAAATTCTCTTCGTCGCGGACGCCATGATCGGGCAGGACGCGGTGCGCTCCGCCGGTGAATTTCACAAGCGCCTCGGCGTCACCGGCGTCATCCTCACCAAGCTCGATGGCGACGCGCGCGGCGGCGCGGCGCTCTCCATCCGCAAGGTCACAGGCGCGCCGGTAAAGTTCGTCGGCGTGGGCGAAAAATACGACGCGCTCGAACCGTTCTTGCCTGACCGTATCGTGGGAAGAATTCTGGGCATGGGTGACGTGCTCGGCCTCATCGAGCGCGCCCAGAAAACTGTCAACGAGAAGCAAGCGCGCGAGATGGAACGCAAGATGCGCGAGGATGATTTCACCCTCGAGGATTTTCGCGACCAACTCCGCCAAATCCGCAAGATGGGCTCGATCGAGCAGTTGATGGGCATGCTGCCCAAGGTCGGGCCGTTCGCCAAAATTCCCAAGGACGCCTCAGTCGATGAAGGCCAGCTGAAATCCATCGAGGCCATCATCAACTCCATGACCGCGCGCGAGCGCGCCGATCACAATCTGATCGATGGCAAGCGCCGCAAGCGCATCGCCAAGGGCAGCGGCACATCCGTGCAGGAAGTGAATCAGGTCCTCAAGCAGTACGCCGACATGCGCCGCATGATGAAGCAGTACGGCAGCCTGGCCAAAGCCGGCCGCCTCAAAGGCCTCGGAAAACTCGCGGGGATGAAGTGACGATCCGATCAGGGTCGTCATCCCGAAGCGGTTTGCGCGAGGGATCGGCTTCCGGTCTTTCGGGAACTTAGCGCACCATGCCGATCGTCATTAACAACACGCTGAATGAGATTCGCTCCATCGCCATGGGCGGGGACGACCGCGCGGTGAAGGCTAAGCGCCTCGCGGAGAGAGTTCAGAAACTGGGCGGTTACCGCTGGGTCGGCGTTTATGACGTAGGCCCGGAAATCGTCTCGATCATCGCGTGGAGCGGCCCAGAGGCGCCCGAGCATCCATCATTCCCCATAAGCCAAGGATTGACCGGCGCGGCCATCGAGCAGAAGAAAGCGGTGATTGTGGGCGACGTTATCGGCGACCCGCGCTACCTGACCTCGTTGGGCAACACGCTCTCGGAAATCATCGTGCCGGTACTCTCGCCCGACGGACGCGTGATCGGCACCATCGACGCGGAAAGCGACCGCGCCAACGCGTTTACCACGCGCGACCAGGAGATGATCGAGCAGTGCGCCGAAGCAGCGCTCCCGCTGTGGCTACTGGGCTAAACGCATGGGGGCGCGGCGAACAGCGTCCCCGATACGGATACGGAGATACCGATTGGTGAATCCCGCCAGCCTCCGCTATACTGCTAACGAATAGATGAGGAGGAACTTCCAGTGCTGACGATCCGTCTTGCCCGCATCGGCAAGAAGAAACATCCTTTTTACCGCGTAGTGGTTACCGAAAAGACGCGCCCGCGTAACGGCCGCTTTGTCGAGATCGTGGGAACCTACGACCCCTCGAAGAAACCCGCCTTGGTCAATCTGAAGTCCGAACGCGTGGACTACTGGCTCGGCAAGGGCGCTCAGCCCAGTGACACTGTGCGAAGCTTCCTGCGCAACCCCAAGCCCGCTTAAAGCGTCCTATCTGTAGCGCCTTCTCACTTCAAACTCACGCGCGAGTGTGTATTTGCTGCGAGCTCGGCCTGCGGTGGAGGTAGCTTCATGAAGGAACTTGTACAAGAGATTGCGAAGGCTCTCGTCGATCATCCGGATCAGGTTCAAGTGAATTCCGTCGAAGGCGAACAAGTGACCGTGCTGGAACTCCGCGTTCATCCCGAAGATTTGGGCAAGGTGATCGGACGCCAGGGCCGCACGGCCAAATCGATTCGCACGCTTCTGGGCGCTGCCGGCATGAAGTTGAAGAAGCGCTACACGCTGGAAATCCTCGAATAGAGTGGCCACCGAAGAAACGGCGGGCATCACCGTTGCGCGGATTCTGCGTCCGCACGGACTGCGCGGCGAAGTTGCCGCTGAAATTCTCACTGATTTTCCCGAACGCCTCGGCCAATTGCCCTCCGTCGAGTTGTGGAACGCTCGTACCGGCTCGCGGCAGATTGGTTTGCGCGGATGCAGGCTGACCACGAGCCGGGGCGGCCAGGCGCTTCTGCATTTCGAAGGCTCCAACTCCATGTCAGACGCCGAGAAGCTGGTGGGCTGCGAGGTGCGCATTCCATTTTCCGAACGCATGCCGCTTCCCGATGCCAGCTACTACGTGAACGATTTGATCGGCTGTGAAGTATGGGAGCGCGCCCGCCCGTCGACCAATTTGACGCCAAACGCTGCGACCTACTCGGCGCCCAGTTCGTTGCTGGGTCCGGTGCGCGACGTGCAATTTACCGGCGGCGCGCCGCTGCTGGCCGTAGATACGTCTACGGGCGAAGTGCTAATTCCCCTTGCACAGGAAATTTGCGTGAGCGTGGACCTCGCCGCGCGCCGCATCGAAGTGATCCTCCCCGAGGGCCTACTGTACCTCAACCGAAAATAAATCCTCGTTTAGGGTACGATTGCTGCCGTGAAATTCGACATCATCACGATTTTTCCGGAGTTTTTTGCCGGACCACTCGAGTACGGTATCGTGCGGCGCGCGCGGCAGGCTGGGATCATCGAGACGAACATCTGTGACTTGCGCGGATTCACGCACGATCGTCACCGCACGGTGGATGATCGGCCGTTCGGCGGCGGTGCTGGAATGGTGATGAAGCCCGAGCCGCTGTTCGACGCCGTCGAATCACTGGCGGGTGCAGGTCCCGCGCCGCCGCAAACCGCAATCGTGCTGCTGTCTGCCGCGGGAAAGTTTTTCCGCCAGGAGGCGGCGCGCCGGTTCGTGCAACTCGATCGCATCATATTGCTCTGCGGACGCTACGAAGGTGTAGACGAGCGCGTGGCCGAGCATCTGGCGACCGACGAAATTTCCATCGGAGATTTCGTGCTTTCGGGCGGTGAGCTCGCGGCGGCGATGATTGTCGACGCGGTAACGCGACTGATTCCCGGCGCGCTGGGAAATGAGGATTCAGCCGTGAACGAGTCGTTCAGCGAACCGCCTGCCGACGCTGGCGAATCCGCGCGACGGGCTTCGGCTCCGATGATCGAACATGCGCCCGGGCAGGCACTCACCGGGCGCGGCATTCTCGATTATCCTCATTACACCCGGCCGCAGTCATTTCGCGGTTGGGATGTGCCGGAAGTGCTGGTGAACGGAAACCACGAAGAGATTCGCCGCTGGCGCGAGCAAAAGGCGCTCGAAAAGACCCGCCGCAACCGCCCCGATCTGGCCTGAGCGTTGTCATAACACGGCAGAATGGCCGGCGCGTGCTTGAAAATGACTCACTTATAGATTGGGGTGGTTTTGTAAACCCGCAGCGATTCAGTGGATACTTCCGCGAGATTGAACTGCACAAAACGAGGAATGACTGTACTAGTTATGAAGCTATGTATCTCGCTGAGCCTATCGAGAGGGAGTCTCCAATCGGAGTTCCATTCGCCGATCTCTATGGAGTCGGGCAGTGTTGGCTTGAGATCGAGGTAGGTCTTGTACCGTTCAGGCACGCTCACCTCAATTGCGTCTTCTCGGTCGAAATGCTCCACCTTGACTCCGGGAACGCTGGGAACGAACGGGTTGATTGCTCGGGAATGAATCGGGAAAATCTTGTGCTTATCGAGATTGCAAAGTTTATTCAATTGCCAAAGGGGATGAGTCTCCGACGCGTCAGGTCCCTTGTGCGCCTGAATAGCATTAATCTGTCTCCTAACATCATGAGGGAATCTTCTCAAGATCTTGGCATAGCTTCGCCTTCTGTCCGAATTGCTGAGGTCTTCGGGGATCGGGAAATGGATGTCTCTCGGGAAATCTTGCCTCGCTTTGGGCACCGCCATTTGCCAAGCCATTTGATCGAGACCAGACCTAAGGCAGTACAAGAATTCCCCGAGTTCCATTCCGAGAACGGGCTCGAAAGCTTTCAGCTCAAACCGCTTGATGTAACGTCGATTGTCCGCGTCGTACTTGGTAATGACGGTGTGCGGTTCTTTCATGTAGACGGACACATGCCCATAGAAAGCGTCAAGGTGAAGCTTTGCCCGTTCCGCTTTTGTTTCGAGGTACCATGCGGCTCGGGGAATCATTTCGCTTCTCCTTGAGCCGCTATTTTATATGCGTGTCCGTGGTTAGCCTGGTACATTATTGCCGAATTTCATATAGGCGGTGCGGGGCAGTTTGGCTATAATTGAAGTTTGCGCGTAGTGCGCTGGCCCCACCCGAGCGGGTCTGCAAGGACAAAGAGCAATGAAACCGATAATGGGCAAGGTGCAGGAGTCACAAATTCGCAAGGATCTTCCGGTGTTCCGCTCGGGTGACACGATTCGCGTCAACGTGCGCCTGAAGGAAGGCGAGGGAGACAAAGAGCGCATCCAGCCGTTTGAGGGCGTGGTGATGTGCCGTCGCGGGCAGTTCCTGGGCGAATCGTTCACGATACGCCGCGTGAGCTTCGGCATCGGCGTGGAGCGCATCTTTCCGGTGCACTCGCCCATGATCAGCTCGATCGACGTGGTGCAGCAGGGCCGCGTGCGGCGCGCGAAGTTGAATTACCTGCGCGGACTCAAGGGCAAGGCGGCGCGCATCAAGAGAGCCGCGAGGGTCGATACCGTGGCCGTGCCCGCAACTGCCGCGGAATAAGCTCGAAAAGTCTTTGATTTGGGCCCGCATCGGTTTTTCCGGTGCGGGCCTTTTGTTTTACGTGTGAAGTAAAAGCTGCCGCGCTAAAGGCCCCGGCGCTACAAAGGCAAGCAAGTTCAAGACGTTGTGGTCATTCCAATGTCAGTTCGCTGACTGTGTCATTCGACGCGGTCGAAGAAAGACAAGAGCAGATCCCCAGCGGAAATCCAAAAGGCAAGACCCACCTGTCGCAGAAAGCGCGCCAGATGGGGCACCCGGAAAACCTACTGCAAAGACGCCCGCCTCCCTCGGCAAGCTCGGGACAAATTCGGGCGGCCGCTACGAGAGCAAATTCAAAACCTGCAGGCTCGGTGCGCGCGGGATGGGTGTTTTTTTTCGACATTTAGCCGCGAAAAGGAATCTTTACACCATAGGTTGCAAAAACAGAATCGCTGGCTGTGTTAAAATCCGCGGCGATGGGACGTCTCTGCTGTTCCCGATACGAGCGCGAAGCGCGGCAGCGTGGTTGGCAACGCGTCGCCGGACTTGATGAGGCGGGCCGCGGGTCGCTATTCGGCCCGGTGGTCGCGGCGGTGGTGATCCTGAATCCGCGCCGGCGGATCGTCGGCCTCGACGATTCGAAAAAGCTTCCGCCGGAGCGGCGGAGCGAACTTGCGGAGCGCATTCGAGAGCATGCGCTGGCCTGGGCAGTGGCGGAGATCGACGCCAGCCGCATCGACGCGTGGAACATCTATCAGGCCAGCCGCCAGGCAATGGTCGCGGCCATCTCGCAGTTGGATCCCTTTCCCGATTACCTTCTGCTGGACGCCCTCGAGCTCGATTTGCCAATCGAGCAGAAGGCGCTGATCCATGGCGACGCGCGGTCGGTATCGATCGCCGCGGCGTCCATCCTGGCGAAGGTCGATCGCGACCGGCGCATGGAGGAGTTCGACGAGCTGTATCCGCAGTACGGATTGGCGCAGCACAAGGGATACGGCACCCCGGAGCATCTGGAGGCCCTGAAGCGGCATGGGCCGACCCCGTTGCACCGTTTTTCCTATGCGCCGGTGCGCGAGGCGAGGTGCTGGGCAGCCGGGGCGGAGCAGAGTCCGTTGCCGCTCGACGCCGCACCGAGTGTTGCGTTGGCCTGAGTTGGCGTCTTCGAGACACCGGGAAAACCTTCCGGTCTAAAAACAAGGCAAAACCGGCAAGGCCAAAGACGCCCGCCCTAAAGGCGGCCGCTACAAGAGCAAATTCACAACCAGTAGGCCCGGCGATTCCAGATCCACCGGGCGACACCGCCGGGGAACCCATTCCGGGCTGTTATCCCCTTCGTCACCTTCCCTCAGGCGGTTCATAGACCCCCGTTTTTGGCGCGTGCTAACCTTTGTACTGGACCTCACCGGTCGGGACTGGGCTCGCGGCTCAGCGGACACGGTCAGGAAGCGGACCCTTTCATGGCCTTCAATAAGAGCAAATCTCTCGAAAACGCGTTGAAGTTCCTCAACCAGGGGAAAGTGGCCCAGGCCATCGCCGAATACCAGCAGATCCTACGGCACGACTCCAAGGACCAAGCCACGTTGATGACGGTGGGCGATCTCTTCGCACGGCAGGGAGAGATGAAGCAGGCCGTCGAATATTTCGAACGGCTGGCGCAGGTCTACTTGAATGACGGATTCAACAGCAAGGCCATCGCGATTTACAAGAAGATCGCCAAGCTGGCGCCGACGGAAATGGCGCCGCTCGAGCGGTTGGCGGACCTGTACGTTCAGCAGGGCGTGCTCAGCGAGGCGCGGCCTCTTTTTCTGCAAATTGCCGAATCGCACCTGAAGGCCAACCGCGCGCAGAAGTCGGTCGAAGTTTTGCACCGGCTGCTGGACGTCGAACCGGAAAATCCGCGCGTGCAGATGCGCCTGGCCGAGCTCCACAACGTGATGGGCCAGAAAAAAGAGGCGGCTCAGACATATTACAACTACGCGCAGCGGCTCTACGACCGAACCGAATCGGAGGAAGCGCAGCAGTTAATCGAGCGGGCGCTGGAAGTGGATCCTAACAACCCGGCGGCGCTGCTGCTGAAAGCCAAGATTCTGGCGATGGGAGACAAGCAAGACCGGGCTATAGCCATCCTGGAGAAGCATCCGGACGCTGACGCGGGCGGCGAGGTAACTCACCTGCTGGTAGATCTCCATCTGAAAACGGGCCAGAACGAGACTGCGGCGGACCGCGCGCGCAACCAAATGGTGAGGGGAAGCTCGCATTGCGGGCTGTTGCTGCGAGTTTCGGATTATCTCATTGAGAATGGAAACGCCACGGAGGCCCTTCCTCTGCTTTCCGAACTCCGCGATCCGCTGATCGAGACCGGCGAGCAGGATAAGTTTCTGAATTCTTTGACGAAGGCATCCGAAAAACTGCCAGGCCAGACCGAGCCACTAGAAATGATGGCCGACTTCTGCCGCCATACCAGCGATCCCTTCCGCCTGAGCGCAGCGCTCAGCCAACTGGTGGACATCTATTCCGCTGCTGGGAATGCGCAGCGGGCCGAAGAACTGATGCAGGAACTGATCGACCGCAACAAAGGCGATGAACGCCTGGTAGCCAGACTAACCAAACTGCGCGGCGGGGAGGGCGTCCCGGCTGCTACGCGGGTCGCGGCGCCGGAAACGAAACCCGCTCAGCCGGAAACCGCGGCGAGGGTCGAGCAGCCGACACAAGGTGAAGAGCTTCGGGAGCAGGCTCAGGCTGAGATACGCGCGACGCCCGCCGTAGTTGAGGAGTCATTGGACGAAGAAACACAGCGCTACATCGCGCAGGCGCTGACCGATGTGGACCTTTTTTCGAGCTATGGATTGGTGCAAAAGGCCGCGCATCTTCTTGAGAATGTCCTGCAGCGCGCGCCGCGCCACACCCCGACGCTCGAGCGACTTCTGGATTTGCAGGTAGGCGCGGGCAACGAGCGCCGCACAGCGGAATTGGCCGCACAGCTCGAACAGATTCATCGCGAACGCGGAGATGCGGTCAACGCCGATCGCTTCCTGGAATTGCGCCAGCGGTTTCAGCAACTCGCCGGTCTTAAAGCTGAGGATTTGCCGCGTGCGGCTGCGCCTGCGCCGACTATCGATCTGGCACCGGAGGTGGAGCTGGAAACCCTGGTCGCATCCCCGGCCGAGTCTGGGGCGGCAACCGCCGCACCGCTCGAATTCGAGGTGCCCGTAATCGCCACCGAAGCAGAACCGGTAGCCCCGGAGATGGCTGCGCCGGTCGTAGAGGCTTCCACAGCCGCACAACCAAACGTTTCGGTACCCGTTCCAGCAGCTGCTCCGGCAGAGGAAGTGGATCTTTCCGACGAGTGGGAAGCAATGGTACAGGAAGTGATCGAGCCGCCCGCGGTGATAGAACTGCAGGCAGATGAACCGGCGGAATCAGCGCACGAACCAGCGTTTGAATTGGCACCGCCAATTGCGGAAGTCGTTTCCACAGAACCTCAGGCGGCAGAAGTCACCGCGCCCGCAGAGCCCACCCAGCAGGAACAGGAAGCAATCGAAATCGAGGGCGAGCCTGCTATTGAGGGCGAAGCTACCATCGAGCTGATCGACGAAGAAGCCGAGCCGGCGCTTGCCGAGGGGCCACTGGACGAACCCGTTGAGCCTGAACCTATGGCTCCCGCAGAATTCGAGCTGGAGTTGCTGCCGGAACCAGCCGCCAAGAAGGGTGCGGAGACGACGGAAGATTTCCTGGTAGAACTCGCAGCGGAAGTCGAAGACATGGAAGCTCCCGCGGCCAGCGTACAAGACACGCCGGCGTCGCCAGAGCCAGCGGTGGCCCAAGCCTCCGCCACTCCCGAGCCTGCCGCCGAACATCTAAACCAATTGGCGGAAGTCTTTCAGGAATTTCGCAGCGAGCTGGGCGAAATGACCGACGAGGACGAAGATCTCGAGACGCACTACAATCTGGGCATCGCCTACCGGGAAATGGGCCTGCTCGATGAGTCCATTGGAGAATTTCAGAAGGTGGCCAAGGCCATCCAGAAGGGACGCCCGTTCCGCTATGCGATGAATTGCGCGACGCTGCTGGCGCTTACGTTCATGGATAAGGGCGAGCCGAAGATCGCAGCCCTGTGGTATCAAAACGCTCTCAATACGCCGGGTATCGACCCGGAAACAATACTCGCGCTGCGCTACGACCTCGGAGTGGCGTTGGCGACGGCCGGCGAGTCCCCGGCGGCGCTGGACAACTTCCGCCAAGTATATGCGATGAATATCGACTATCGCGACGTAGCCGATCGCATTGCCGTACTGCAAAAAGTCTAAGTCCGCAAGCGTTGTTGCCAGCGGGTCGCGAATCTCCCATAATCCTACGCGATGAAGAACGGTCCGTTGCGCTACGCGATACTATCCCTGTGGATGCTGCTGGGCCTGGCGCTGATCCTTGCTCCGTGGTCGGACTACTGGGAAACCAACTATTTTCTCTTCCAGTATCCGGTGCTTGCGATGTGGATGAAAAATCCGTTTATGCGTGGCGCGATTTCCGGATTGGGTTTCATGAACGTGGTGATGTCACTCGAAGCGTTCCGCCACCGGGCCGCCGCCGTTGCCAGCCGCATCTAACAATCCGGACGAAAAATCATCGCGAAAGCCCACCGTTTGCTATGTGACGGACCGGAAATCGCTTGGGCCCGCGAATGCCGCTACCACCCCCCTAGAGAATGCGGGAATCGCAAACATTGTAGGTCGCATTCGCGCTGCGGTGGAGACGGGAGCGGACTGGGTGCAGATCCGTGAAAAAGACTTGCCCGCGCGTGAAGCGCTTGCGCTCACGCGGGCGGCCGTCACTGCGAGCTACGCAAAACGCCCTGGGGCCCGTGTGATTGTCAATGATCGGCTGGACGTTGCGCTCGCGGCCGGCGCGGCAGGCGTCCACCTAGGGGGGCAATCGCTGCCTGCCCGGGAAGCAGTGTCCTGGTGCCGGGCGGGGAATGCGCCGCGCGAATTCCTGATCGGCGTTTCTTGCCACACACTCGAAGACGCCCGGGCCGCGGAACATGCCGGCGCAAACTATATCTTCTTCGGACCCGTCTTCGATACGCCGTCAAAGCGGGGGTTCGGACGGCCGCAGGGACTCGGGCTCCTTGCCGAAATCTGTCACAGCGTGGGAATCCCCACGATCGCGATCGGCGGAGTGGACGAGAGCAACAGCGTGGAGTGTCTGCGAGCTGGCGCAGTGGGCGTGGCTGCCATCCGGCTATTTCAGGAGGAGCGTCGACCTGGAGAGCTAGAGAATTTCATCACGCGGCTGCACCATTGGACGTCAGATTAGGCGGAGCTTTTAGCTCGGAAAGAGAAATGCGCGCTAAGCGCTGAGCCAGCGGCCCACGGGCTGCCAGCCTTCCACGTGATCGCAGATGACCTTGAGGACCGCGGTGATGGGAATGGCGAGGATCAAGCCCAGCGCGCCCCACATCCATCCCCAGAAGAGAAGTGAAACGGTCAGCGCGACGGCATTCAGCCGCACGCGCCAGCCGACCAGCGCCGGGATCAGCAGGTTAGCGGTCACGATGTGGAATAGCGTGAGCATCGCGCAGATGCCGACAAATGAGCTGACAGAATGAAACTGCTTGAGGCCAATGAACAACGGCGGAACCCAGGAAAGAACGGCACCGAGGTATGGAATCAGGTTGCAAAGGCCGGACACCAGGCCGGTCAAGAACGGGAAATCCAGGCCCAGAGCCCAAAAGAATAGCCAGCTGGCAATTACCAGAGTCAAACCTACCAGTGCCGTGCCGACCAGATAGCTGCGCAGCACCTGAGTAACGTCAGTAAGAGTATCTTTTACTTCAGTGCGCTCGGAGGCGGGGAACATCTGCATGGTGGCGTGCCAGACCTGCCGTTTTCCGGCGAGCATAAAAAAAACCAGAAAGGGAACGAAGGTCACCGCGAAAAAGAATTCCGAAAGCGAACCCAACTTCCCGAGAATCGCTTCTCGCACCGGATGCGAGTCGCTGACAGCGAGAACGCGCGGCGTGGAGCCCTGGGAAGGCTCGATTTCAGAGACGTGCGCCTCCAGACTAGCCATGCGGCTTTCCACCGCACCCACAGCCGATTGCAAGGGCGCGCGATACTTGGGCCAGTCCTGCCCGAACTGATCGAGACGATCGATCAGGCTCCATCCCACAAAGGCGATCATGGCCAGCGTAACCAAAACGATCAGCAGCGAGCCGAGAGCCCGCGGAATGCGTATTTTTTCGAGTGCCGTGACCACCGGATCGAGAAAATAGGCCATCAGCACGGCTACCATCAGGGTCATCAGGATCGTCGACGCAAAATAGCAGAAGGCGATCACGATGCCGGCAGCGATGATTTGCCCGCTGGCGGAGCTAGAGGCGATGACTTTTGTTTCTTCTACAGGCTCCGGCATGTCCCATACCATAACATAGCAGCGCGCATATAACTGAGCCGCGACAATATCTGTCGCGGTTTGAGTAACCGCAGATGCGGCTGTTGCATCAGAGAGATGCCGTGCAAGCGGATGAGGGGAGTGAGGGTAACATTCCGGGAAATTTGCCGCAGGCTGCAATTCCCCGGCCGCTGCAAATGGTAGAATCTTTTATCGCGCGTCTCAGCGCAGTGGACCTAATTTTCCATGGCAAAACAGCTTTTTGGAACGGATGGAATCCGTGGCATTCCGGGCGAATACCCCCTGGATGACGCCACGCTCGATAGAGTGGGCCTCGCCCTTGGGCAGCGCGTCACAGCAGAGGCCAAGCAGCGAGGCGGCGACGCGCGCGTTCTGATCGGGCGGGACACACGGGAGTCCGGCTTGCATATGGCGGAGCGCATCGCTCAAGGGCTCGAGGCCGCCGGAGCGCTGCCCGTCTCCGCGGGAGTGCTGACCACACCGGGCGTTGCGTGGCTCGTAAGCCACGAAGGCTTTGGCGCCGGAGTGGTGATCTCTGCTTCACACAACCCCTACCACGATAACGGCGTGAAGCTGATCTCTTCGTCGGGAATGAAGTTTCCGGACGCCATCGAAGCGCATTTAGAGACGGTGATCTTGTCGGGGAACGGCGCGGCGCCGGCGACGAATGAGATGCGCACGATCCAATTCGCGGATTATCGGGGGGACCTCGCTCTGCACGAGGATTATCTGGCGGGCTTGCGGAAAAGCGTTTTCGAAGGGGCCAAGCTCGTGGGAATGAAAATTGTTCTGGATTGCGCGAATGGCGCCGCCAGCAAACTCGCCCCCCAGCTTTTCGCCAACCTGGGCGCGAACGCAACCGCGATCAACAACTCGCCGGACGGGCGGAATATCAACGCCGATTGCGGCTCGCTGCATCCGCAGACCTTGCAAAGGCGGGTACTGGAAACAGGAGCGGCTCTAGGCGTGGCATTTGACGGCGATGCGGACCGCGCCCTCTTCGTCAGCGCATCAGGAAAGCTCGTCGACGGCGATGGTGTGCTGCTGGCAGTCGGGCGGCACATGAAATCGGCGGGCCTGCTGAAGGGTAATACAATCGTGGGCACGACCATGGCGAATCTAGGTCTGGAGCGAGCACTCGAAAGATCAGGGCTGAAATTAGCGCGCACCGATGTAGGCGACCGCTACGTGCTCGAAGAAATGCTGCGCATCGGAGCGAACCTTGGAGGAGAGCAGTCCGGCCACATTCTATTCCTCGACGACGCCACCACTGGCGACGGCATGCTGACGGCCATCAAGATGGCGTCGCTCGTGTCCATCGCCGGGCCGCTCGATGCCTTGATCGCCGACCTGAAGGTTTTCCCGCAAAAGATCACCAACGTGCGCGTGCGCTCGAAACCTGCTTTCGATTCGTTGCCCGAAGTCATGCGCTCCTACCGCGAGGCCGAAGACGCGCTGGGGAAGTCCGGTCGAGTTGTGCTGCGCTATTCCGGGACCGAGCAACTGGCCCGGGTGATGGTAGAAGCCGAAAAAGAGGAAGACGTCGCCCGTTGGACCGAGACGGTCGCATCAGCCCTGCGCACCGCAATTGGCGCCTGAAGTTTCGGTAGAAATCTTCCTGCAATAGCCTTTCATGGCGTGCGCTGACGATTTTTTGGAGGCCCTGCGTTCCTGGCGTGGCGGATCGCGCGTCGCAAATTTGAGACAACGCCCGGTAACCTTCCAAAGAACGTAGAAAAAGATGACTCCAGTTCTCGGAAAGTGGATTTAGCGGGGGCGTTGGACGTGTGGGAGCGACGATTCAAGCGCGCAACTTATTCAGAGGGAGAGAGATAAGCGCCCTACAGAGAATCCCTCAGAGATGGCACGGAGCTTGCACTTACCGCCCTCGGCTGTCTCTTATCCCGGGGTGGGCCGGCTCGTCGCGACGAGACCGGACTAGGGGGTAGAGCGAATGTGAGGGAGCCTGGGTGGGCTCCCTCTTTTTTCGCCCGCACGGTTGCGTTTCCCAATATCTTTATGGATTTGCGGACCAGTGCGTCCGCGCAAATAAAAAGGGCGCCCGCTTGGGCGCCCTTTTTTCGGTTCCGTTTAGTTGGACAATTCTAGCTGCAGCCGGAAGTTGAGCCGCAGTTCGCGCATTTATAGCAGCTTCCGTTCGGCGTCATCAGCATCCCGCACTCCGAGCAGTACGGGGCGTCTTCGATGGCCGAACGCGCCCGAGTGGAAGCCTCGGGATCCACTGCGCGGGCGGTAGCGGGAGCCACGACCGTTGCAGGGGCGGGAGTTGCCGCAACTGCCACGTCCTGCGCCTGGGTCGCATCATGGTCGAGATAATCCGGCGAGATGAATTTGCCGCCCACCCACCTGCCGATGTAGTCCACGATCGACTTTGCGTAACGGATGTCCGGATTGCCCGTATAACCGGAAGGTTCGAAGCGCGAGTTGACGAATTTATCGACCAGCGCCCGTAGCGGCACGCCGTATTGCAGCGAAATGGAAACGGACAGAGCGAAGGCGTCCATGATGCCGGATAGCGTGGAACCTTCCTTGGCCATCTTGATGAAGATTTCACCAGGCTGGCGATCGTCATACATTCCGACGGTGATGTAGCCCTCGTGGCCGCCCACCGAGAATTTGTGCGTGATGGAGTTGCGCTCCGCGGGCAGTTTGCGACGCTTCGTGCCGGGGAAAAGATCTCCTTGACGTTGTGGCGCCGCAATCTCGACGGGAGCGGCAGCAGGCGCAGCAGCTACCGATGCTGGCGCTGCCGCAGTCTTTTCGTCCCGCTTCCCGGCGGCCGAGAGAGGCTGTGAACCTTTGGAATTGTCGCGATAGATGGCCACGGCCTTGAGGCCGAATTTCCAAGATTCCGTGTAGGCCTCGATGATGTCTTCGACCGTCGATTCCTCCGGCATGTTGATGGTCTTGCTGATGGCGCCGGAAAGGAAGGGCTGAGCGGCAGCCATCATGCGCAAATGACCACGCCAGGCGATGGACCGGCCTCCGCCCGCGGGAGTGAGCGAGCAATCAAAAACGGGCAGGTGCTCGTCCTTGAAATTGGGCGCGCCTTCGATGGTGCCCTCCGCGTCGATGTAATCAACGATTTTGGCCACATCTTGGGGCGAGTAGCCGAGATTCATCAGCGCTTGCGGCACAGTGTTGTTGACGATCTTGATCACGCCGCCGCCCACCAGGCGCTTCTGCTTTACCAGCGCGAGGTCCGGCTCGATGCCGGTGGTATCGCAATCCATCATGAAGCCGATGGTGCCGGTGGGAGCGAGAACGGAAACCTGGGAGTTCTTGTAGCCGAACTTCTCGCCGAGTTCGAGGGCCGTGTCCCACGATTCCTGCGCCGCCCGAAGAAGAGAGGGCTGGACGTTCTCCTCTTTGATCGGGCGGAGCGAATCGCGGTGCATTCGTATGACGTCGAGCATCGGTTCGCGGTTACGCATGTAGCCACCGAAGGGCCCCATACGCTCGGCAATGCGAGCCGACTGGGCGTAGGATTCGCCGGTCAAGAGCGCGGTGATGGCTCCGCAGAAATCGCGGCCACCGTCGGAGTCATAGGGAAGCGCGAGCGACATCAGCAGCGCGCCCAGATTGGCGTATCCGATGCCCAGCGGACGATAATCGTGGGAGTTGCGCCCGATTCGTTCTGTCGGATAACTGGCGTTGTCGACCAGGATCTCCTGCGCGGTGATGGTAACGTCCACGGCATGGCGGAAGCCTTCGGCATCGAACTGGCCATTGGAGCCGAGGAACTTGAGCAAATTGAGTGAAGCGAGATTGCAGGCCGTGTCATCGAGGAACATGTACTCGGAGCAGGGATTAGAAGCGTAGATGCGATCCGTGCCCTTGCAGGTGTGCCAGCGGTTGATGGTGGTGTCGTACTGCATGCCGGGATCACCGCACTGCCAGGCGGACTCGGCCATTTTGTGCATCAAATCGCGAGCGCGAAATTGCTCGGACGGTTTTCCGTCGGCGACGTTGCGGGTCCACCAATCGCGGTCTTCTTCGACGGCGCGCATGTAATCGTCGGTGACGCGCACTGAGTGGTTGGCGTTCTGGAAGAAAACCGAGGAGTACGCCTCGCCGTCAATAGACGAGTTATATCCCTGCTCGATCAGGACGTGCGCCTTGCGCTCTTCCTTGGTTTTGGAATCGATAAATTCGATGATGTCGGGATGGTCCACGTTCAGGATAACCATTTTGGCGGCGCGGCGCGTCTTGCCGCCGCTCTTGATCACGCCAGCAAAGGCGTCGAAGCCCTTCATGAAGCTTACCGGGCCGGAGGCGATGCCGCCGCCCGAGAGCGATTCCTTGCTGCCGCGCAGCGAGGAGAAGTTCGTTCCGGTGCCTGAACCCCACTTGAAGAGCATCCCCTCGGTCTTGGCCAGGTTCATGATGGAGTCCATGTTGTCCTGGACGGAGTTGATGAAGCAGGCGGAGCACTGAGGCTTGGGCTGCACGCCCACGTTGAACCACACCGGGGAGTTGAAGGCGACCTTTTGCTCCACCAACAGATGGGTGAGTTCGTCGCGGAAAGCGTTTCTCGCGTCGTCGTTGGCGAAGTAGCGGCCCTCTTCGCCCCAGCGGACAATGGAGCTCACCACGCGGCCGATCAGCTGGCGTACGGAGCTCTCGCGCTCATGTGTATTCGGCTTGCCGTGAAAATATTTTGAGGCGACGATGTTCGTCGCCGTTTGCGACCACGACTTGGGAACTTCAATGTCTTCCTGGCGGAAGATCACCTGGCCTTTGTCATTGCCGATCAGAGCGGTGCGGCGCTCCCATTCGACGGCGTCGAAGGGCGCGACTTTGCCGTCGGTAAACCTGCGCTGGAAATTCAGGCCCGCGCGTTGCTTGGTTTCGGTTTGCATACTGGGAGTTAGCGCCGTCCGTGTTTCCGCCATCAGTGCCTCCGCACCGGCAGGAGTACTGCCGAAATGTTATTGCATGTACCGTGGGGATACACGCCTAGTAAGGACCTGACCGAATTAAAAAGCCTGCCCCCTCCCCTGGTGAGGACAGCTAAAAAACCAAAAAAGAGAGAAAAGCGCCGCTAAGGCCCGGGGAAACTTCACGCGGGCCGGAGTTAGGCACGTCCCTCTGCAATTGAATTGAACTAGTTCCGGTGACAGGCGAGGTCGCTGCGCTGAGTGCGACAATAGCCACGCGCTGTTCCGAATCTGGGAGCGAAGTATGGGGCGAGTGAATAATTCTTGTCAAGAAAAATTCACACGCGGACCACAAAATATTCGGCTGTTGGTGTCGTAGGCGTCTACTGGTAGTGGTAGGGAAGCAGAGCT